>Ga0209542_10007371_pt1 | contig 20985 bp, 20 predicted proteins | sample RifCSPhighO2_01_FD_184028 | JGI IMG/M metagenome (GOLD analysis project Ga0209542, IMG submission 184028) | Soil microbial communities from Rifle, Colorado - Rifle CSP2_plank highO2_0.1 (SPAdes) (version 2) | ecosystem: Environmental > Terrestrial > Deep subsurface > Rock core/Sediment ... | reverse complement strand
CGCCAAATCCGTTAGCCATGACACCCGTTGACCTTGCTACCAATCTTTCTATTCCATATTGAGTGCTTGTAATAGATGATGGGGCGTCAACATGTAAAGCAACTCCAGGCCCAGTCGTCCCTATGCCGACGTTGCCGCCTGGTAAAATTGTTACCTTTTCACTAAATGTCCCATAGCTTCCTGTATCAAAGCCAATACCGATTGCTTGAGCAGTCTGATGTGCAAACAGATTGAAATGACCGCCTCCTTCTCCATTGAAGCCAAGACCATATCTATTTGCATACCCCATTGTTAAAGCAGTAGCACTTCCTGTTTCAGTGGCGCTTAAAGTCAGCAGAGTCCCCGGCCCCGTCGTCCCGATGCCGACGTTGCCGTCCTGGCCGATAACTAATCGCGTTCCGGCTGGGCTCGCGCTGTTAAATCTTAATGTACCGTAATAATTTGAAAGCCAATAAACCGGCTGGCCAGAACCGCCGCCTATCCCAAAATCGCCAAGCTTGTTTTGACCAGTAGAGCTCACATTTATTGGCGGCAAAATATTATTCCCGGGCGGACCGGCTGTCGGTTCCTGCCAGACAGCGAAAACGTATGAGCTTACAGTAAAACAAATAACCAAAATGCTGATTATTAGAGAAATTGCATTAAAATTTATTTTTTTTCTCATTTATTATAAAATCGCAAGAGCGGAAGTTATATCATAAGCTAAGCTCATAATATAATAATAAGCTAATCTCATGATATAACTCGTATGCCCATCGCAATTTGTTATGCTTTAAATTTCTACTTTTTCTTTCAGAAAATATTATCATGGGAACACTTCTCGTAGTTAACTACGAGAAGTGTTCCCATGGATTTGGTATTCCTAAATTATACCACCGCGAGAATAAAAAAACAAAAACAATTTAGAAATCTAAATTTCGAGCGGAAATCGTTGTCTGGATATTAGCAGTCGGCTGAACGCCCGGATTTTTGCCTCGGACTTTCATTGAAATCGCAACTCTCGGCTGAATTAAATCCATCCCGGATTGCCCCAAAAGTTCAAAATTAAGAGAACTGATTTCAATATCATCGGGCGTAATCTCTAAAATCTTTTGACCCCTTGAAAAATCATATTCGTTTATACGATTCGTTGATAGATTAAGAAAAAATCCTTTGCACACGCCTTTTGAGTCTATAAACATCAATCCTGTAATCCCCAAAGCCGCCGGCGCCGGAATTTGCTTTATCTCAAATCTTGAATTTGAAGCGATACAGCCGCCCGAACTGTCCCTTTGCGCCATTCGGACTTGGCGGCCCATATATTCCAAAGCGTAGCTTGTCTGGTCAACTATTTTGAAATAAGCGAGATTGTATTTTTGCAAACGGATAGCGGAAACCAAAATAGCCACAGCCGCTTCAATCACCAGCGTAAAAACAAGCATTGTCACCAATGTTTCAACCAATGTGAAGCCCTTATTATAATTGCTTTTTTCTTTCAATTTCGCTTTCGCCATTTTTATTGTAGATGCGCGTGATTGTGTTATTGTGTGATTATCCGACAATAACACAATGCAATTGCACATTGCGCTCATATCTGATACCAGTTATAAATCCTCTCTCTGGTGGTGAGGGAATACGGCTTGCCTCTGTCGCTCCACTCCATTATAACTTCAACCAATAAATAATCGACGGCTGGCGCCGCGATTTTTATTTTTCGCTTAAAAATAGTCGCTGTTCCGATAGCGTAATTATAGCGGCTATTGTTGTCAATTTTTAGGAAAGGAACCGTTCCGCCTGTTGATTGCAAAGCCGCGCTATCCCAAGCAACCGTACAAGAATTTTCGTTACTAGGCGCGCATGCCGCCGACCCAGCGACAAGCCCCTCATCCCAAGAATGACCTTCAAGCCAATTCGTATCCCTTATATTCCTTACAATCTCAACGCCTTCTTTTGCCAAATAAACAGCCGTAAGCCGGCTGGGAGAAATCGTGCCAAAAGAAGTTAAATTAGTAATAATGCCATAAGCGCCAGCCACTCCGGTTAAAACAATAAGAACAGCTATTATTGTCTCAATAATAGTGAACCCATTATTATAGCTACGCCTTTCTTCCATATTATCGTATGTATGCATAATAAATTTCTAATATACTTTGAATTGCGAAATGCTTTCTTGGTTTTTTCTCTAAATTTCAGAGCGAAAATTTGGAGAAATTATAGCGGAATCGTTTTACATTTTGCAATTTGTATTTTTAATTTTTAGTATGAGATCTCAACCGCTCTCTTTACTCCCCCAGAAGACCCGATAGAACGGACGCAATAGCGAGTGGCATCGCAATTAGGGTCTTCTTCTATCCCGACAGGACAATTTTCTCCGCCATTAAAATTACAACTGGTTTTAGAACTATCACAACAAGATATATCAGCAATATAATAAGCGCCTCCTCCAATGTCCGTAGGGCCATAGGCAGACAACAAGTCAGACTCGTCATTCATTATAACATTCAACGTCTGTTCAATCCCGCTGTCAGCGGCGTAAAAAGCAGAAATTGAATTCTCCATATCCTTCACCATTCTTATCTGGTCTATTAAGAAAATGCTCAACCCCAAAACAATAGAAAGTAAAATAGATAAAACAATAATAGACAAATAAATAGTAATCCCTTTTTCTCTTGAGCGGTTATTCATAATAAACGATCTCAAAAATTATGATGGAAGTATTTTATAACGGGAGATGCTCCCGTTATAAAATATTCCCGTCATAATTGATACCTAAATTTTGGTTTTTGATTTTAACTAATCATCTATAAGCCCGGCCATATTTATTTTAACTGATTTATTCTCGTTGCCGTTTGTGATTGTAATTTCAGCCGTAGAAGAATTAGGGCTTATAGTTACTGCGGGGGCGGGCGGAGTAAACACGATTCCAAGGGAACCGGCAACAACCGGACTTAAATTTGACAGGGTTACTGTTTTTTCAAAAGTTATTGTATTTACAATTTTATCTGCCGGAGAATTGTAATCCTTGTTGCTATCGCAATCAGCAAATATTTTATAACTATCTGGGGCGGACAAAGAAAAATAAACTCCATAGCTAAATTTGTAGTCCGGATATCCAGCAGAACAGCCAGGCTCTTCGTTGGCAGACATCGCCATTTCTTGGGCTCTCCTGATATCGTGGGCTAATTTTTGAACCGACCTGCTTAAGGCGAGCCGCTTTTGCATGACAAAATAATTAGGTAGCACAATCACAGCTAATATCCCCATAATCGCCATTACGGTTAAAAGTTCAATCAAAGAGAATCCATTTTCTTTTTTGCGATTCACTATTAAAAACATATTACATATTAAGCTGTGTGCCTATCTGGTAGGCACACGCATTTAGCTTATTAAATTTATGTACCAGCCCGATAGGAAATCGCCGAAAAACAAGGCGACAAATGTCCCGAATATCAAAAAAGGACCGAACGGGACCTCTGTCTTCATTGTCCCTTTTTTCAAAAAAATAATTCCTATTCCTATTATAGCCCCAACAAGATAAGAAATGAACAAGGCAACCGCTATTTTTGGGAAGCCCAAAAATAATCCCAATAAAAAACCGAGCTTGACATCGCCGAAGCCAAGCCACTTGCCTTTTGAGATTAAAAATATCAATAAAAAAAATGCTGCTACCCCGACAGCGGAGACGAGGAAATTTAGAATTTGAAACTTAGAACTTAAAATAAAATTGTATAAAAAAGTGATCGCGATAGCCGGATAAACAACTTTATCGGGGATAATAAAATGTTTTAGGTCATATACAAAAATCAAAATCAAAAAACTGGCAATGGTAAATAGGAATAAGGAATTAAGAATCAAAAATATAGAATTAGAAAATTCATAATTCATAATTCGTAATTCGTGATTCAAAATGAAAACAAAGATAATGGCCGTAAACAACTCTACGAGCGGATATTGAATAGAAATTTTATCTTTGCAGTATCGGCACCTGCCCCTTAACACCAAAAAACTAAAAATCGGAATCAAGTCCCGCCAACTCAAAATATGCTTGCAATGAGGGCAAAAAGATCTACCCCGTAAAAAGCCCACAGCTTCTCTACGGGGACTGCCCTCCGAAATACCAATCCTATAAATCACGCAATTCAAAAAACTCCCGACAATAAGCCCAAGGACAAAAACAATAAAAGAAATGAAATAATAAAAATTCTCCATTATCTCTAATTGCTGCGGGATATGCTCCCGTCATATTATTTTATACGCTTCCTTTTAATAAACTGAACCCGCAGTGAGCGGGTTCAGTTTATTTTCTTTCAGTTAGGTTGTTTTATTCCAAGACAAAATTAACATATCTCTAAAACAAAATTACAGACATAATCATAATGATGAGCATCATTCTATATCGGTATGTTAATTACAAGTGAAATCAGCAGCTGTGCAGGTTGGAACATTTGTATACGTTTTTGATATCAATGTACTATCCACGCACCAATAATTAGTATTCATCTGGATATAAGCGCAGTAAGCAGTAGATCCAACACCCGAACTATCCCTAAAAATAGTTAAATCTGACTGACCGGTGGCATTTTGACTATTTATGTCAGTGGCGATAGTAGCAATATCACTGCTTGGAACGGCGCCAGTCCCGCAAGAACCTACCAGACAAACATTATCGTAATCGCCATCAGTGTCCTTGATAATTTCAGCTGTTGTTCTAATTTGTCCCATACCGGCTGTAATCCTTACATCATACGCTTTTTTCCTTGCTCCGGTTAACGAGACCAGAACAATTGCCGCCAAAATTCCGATAATTGCGATGACCACTAATAACTCAATCAATGTAAAACCTTTTAATTTTTTCATAAGTTTGTTTCAATTATTTATTAACGAATTAACGCATTAACGAATCGCGAATTAACGAATTTAATTTGTTAATCATTCAATCCGTTAATTGAATAATTATTATAACCATTCTCTTTTCCCAAAGAAGAGCAAAATTATCGACCTTTTTCCCCGCTTTTTATAATTACAATTTTTTTCGCAACCCATTAAAGCAGAGGGATTATTGTTTATTATACCATAATTTTGAAAGTCAAGCTGTGGAAAACATAATAACGAATTATCAATTACCAATTTTCAATAAATTATCAATTAAACAATTTTCAAACTCTACCGTCTAATGTTTTAGTTATTTTTTGGAAGATAAGATGACATTCATGCGCTTCTCGCCAAAACGTTCTTATTTTTTCTTTTAATTCTTGGTGATGTCTGGCTAATATCTTAATCCAGTATTTCGTTTCGTTGGCCTCCTTTTTGCAAATGTAAATTTTATTTCTGAAATTTTTCTTTGATCTTGAAGCATTGGCTTCGCAATAGTTATCGCCGATTAAAGTTGTTGCCCTTGCTAATTGGGTTATTATATCTCTAATATTATGTCATCTCTTTTAATTGTTTTTATAAAATCTATTTATATCCTCAGAAAACTTCGCGGTTCTTTCTTCTAAATCATACTCTTTGCTTTTCGGGTTTGAAAATTCAGTCATTGAAAATTTAATAGAAATTAGAAATTGATAATTCGTTCTATTCAAGTCCCACCGAATACAATGGCAGAAGCACAGCGCCTACAAGGCCAGCCACGACCAAGCCCAAAACAACAATAAAAATCGGTTCCAATAGCTTTATAAAATCATCTAAATTCCTGTTAATCTCCGTTTGATAAAAATCAACTATATTGGTAAGCGATTCGCCGACAGTCCCGGTTTTCTCGCCTACCACCACCATCTGATAAAAAAACGGAGTAACGATATTACCATATCTTTCTAAAATTAAACTCATTGATTCTCCATTTTTCACTCCGTCGCGCGTTTTCAAGAGCATATCCCGATAAATATTATTGCCCACCACTTCTCCTGTAATCTCTAGACATTGGGTAATCGGGAGCCCGCCTAAAATCAAAGTGGAAAGATTAAGAGCAATTCTGGAAAGATACATTTTCTGAAGAAAAATTTTAAGCCCCGGCGCTTTTAATAAATTTCTATCGTAAAAACTTTTTCCAAGCATTGTCTTCGGAAAAAAGTAAAAAAACGCCGCTAACGCGGCAAAAATCAAAAACACAACCAATAAATTATTCCTAAAAAAATCGGATGATGCCATCACGAATCTTGTTATCCGCGGAAGTTCTTGCTCACTTTCTTTCAAAATCGCGCTTAACTGCGGAATAACATAAATAATCATAATAGAGGTAACTGCCAGAAAAACCATCAAAACAAAAGTAGGATAAATCATAGCCCCTTGTATTTTGCTCCGCAATAAATACTCTCTTTCCAGATAATCGGCAAGGTAAGAAAAAACATCGCTTAATTTTCCGGACGCCTCGCCGGATTTAACCATATTTATATAAAACACGGAAAAAAGTTTTGGGTATAAAGACAGAGCTTTAGATAAAGGACTCCCGCCCTCTATTTCTTCGGATATTTTTAAAATTTTTTCTCTCAAGCCCGGCTTGCTTGATTGGTCCGCCAATATCTGAAAAATTTCGGTCAAAGGAACTTTTGACTTCATCATAATAGCCATCTGCCGAGAAAATATCACGATATCTTTTTTTGTAATAAACTGCAAAAAAGATATTTTTTTATTATAAAAACGAGGCGCAAATTCCTCTAAACCGGTCACAAAAAGCTCCCTCGCTTTTAAGATATCAATAGCGACTTCCTTGCTTGAAGCGTCTACAATTCCTGCCTGGATTTCACCAGCGACAGTTCTTGCTTGATAATTAAATTTCATAATGTGGCTACGAAATACGAATTATTTACGGATATACGAATACGACCCCTCAAGATAAATTTACAATTCTTTTAAATTTAACTCCTGTTTTTGTGAAATGGGCAATTATTCCTAATTTTAGATTTTTAACTTTTAAATAAGAGCAGAGCTGATCTATATCTTTTTTTGAAAAATAATTTCTAACCTTTGTTTCTAAAATAATTTTACCATCAATTAAAAAATCAAAATAATATATACTTTGAATTACGAAATGCTTTCTCGGTATTTTTTCCAAATTTCAGAGCGAAAATTTGATAGAACGAGGAAGCATATCCGATGGATATGCTTACGAGTTATAGCGAATTTGCAGCTGAAATTTGGAGAAAAGACCAGAAATTCTTTTTTTATTTGGCATTTCGCAATTCAAAGTATGTTTATCCTTGTAGTATAATTTTGCGGGTAATTCTCTCTGATAATTAATTTTCCCAATTTTTAATTCCCGATCTACCGCTTCCTGATAAAATTTCTCCTTATGCCCGAACCCAACACCGCTCTAAACATTAAATAAAATACCCGCAATATTATAAAATAGTTCTGGATAAATTAAATAATTCCTTATTAAATTTTCCGTTTTCGTATATTCGTAATCAATTCGTATTTCATAGCTATCTACTAATTAAGTGTCTCAATTCCGATGGATTCAAAGAATAACTCATAGCTGATTCTATTGCGATTTCTTTTGCCCGCACGAGATTCGCGAGGGCCCTATTCAAAGAAATCATTCCTATCTCCGCAGATGTCTCTATAATCATAGGTATTTCGTGAATTTTATTCTCTCTGATCAGGTTCGCTATTGCCGGAGTATTCACCATAATCTCGCAAGCGGGAATCAGTCCCCCTTTTGTTCTCGGAATTAATCTTTGGGAAATAACTCCCAAAAGCGAGCCGGACAATTGCGCTCTTATCTGGGGCTGCTGATTGCCGGGAAAACTATCAACAATCCTGTGAATGGTCTGGGACGCGGAATTTGTATGCAAAGTGGCTAAAACCAAATGCCCTGTTTCAGCGGCTGTAATGGCTGTTGCGATTGTCTCTGGGTCGCGCATTTCGCCAACCATAATTATATCCGGGTCCTGACGGAAAGTCGCTTTTAAGGCCTTGGCAAAACTCAAGGTATCGCGGTAAAGCTCTCTTTGCTCAATTATTGACCTATCCTGTTCAAATATGTATTCAATCGGATCTTCAATCGTTATGATATGTTCTGCCCTTGTGTGATTTATCTCATCAACCATAGCGGCTAAAGTAGTTGATTTTCCCTGCGAAGAAGGACCAGTAATCAAGACGAATCCCTGCGAGGGCCTAATAAACTCGTGGAGCATAGGAGGCATATTAAGCTCTTCAATTGTCGCAATTTTATTTGAAATTAACCGCAAAGCGCAAGACACTGTTTCTTTTTGGAAAAAGATATTTATCCTGAACCTTGCTTTGTTTTCAAAATTATACGACAAATCAGCTTCTTTCTCCCTTAAAAATCTTTGCTGCTGGGCTTCATCCATTAATCCAAAAGCAAAATTTTTAGCGTCTTCCCCGGAAAATTTTTTTATTTTAACCAACGGAACAAGCCGTCCAGCTATCCTTAAAATCGGCGGATGACCAACGGAAATATGCAGATCAGACGCTTTTTGGCTCAAAGTCACCTCAAATAAAGTTTTAATCAAAGAAGAATAATCCATAGTAATGAATTTCTAATTTTTAAATGATTTAATTTTTAATAACAACAAGTCAGTTTAAAAATTAAAAAATTAAATCATTATTTATAAAATTAAAAATCGGAAATTAAAAATTTCACTTTAGTATCTTTTTTATTTCTTTTACCATTTCGCTCGGGGAATAGTTTGCTTTTATCAAGTACTTTGCGGCGCCTAAATTAACTCCTTTTTCAACTTCGTCTTTTTGGCCCAGATTGGAAAGAATTACAACTTTTGTTTTTTTTAATCTTTCGTCTTTCTTTATTTCCATTAAAATCTGCCAGCCGTCAAATTTAGGCAGAACAATATCCAGTAAAACTAAATCAAAGATCTTTTCTTTTATTTTCAACAACGCATCCTGCCCGTCTTTCGCCACGGCAACCGAAAAACCCTCTTTTTCAAGTTTATTAGCGTAAATATCAATTATGAATTCGTCATCTTCAATTAATAAAATAGAAAACATATAACTCTAAAATTTCTAATTTCTAAATAAATCCCAAATCCCAATTTCTAATATCTGAATAATCGTTTTAGTCATTGGAGTTTGGGGATTAGGATTTATTTAGATCAATTAGAAATTAGGAATTAAAAATTCGCATTATTTCTCCTCTGTCGCTTTAATTACTTCTTCCAACGATGTTTCTCCTTCCAAAACTTTTAATATCCCGTCCTGTTTCATAGTCGCCATTCCTTGTCTTTTCGCTTCTTCTTCAATCTTTGCCACTGACGGGCCAGATAAAATTATTTTTGCAAGCCCTTCTTTTATTTCCAAAACCTCAAAAAGCCCGATTCTCCCCACATATCCGGTATTGCTGCATTTCTGACAACCAGCTGGTTCAAAAATATATAATACTTGGGAAATTTTAACTTCTTTCTTGATAATAGCCGGGAAATCAGCAACCTCATGAGTAATCATTTTTTTTAATTCCGGGCTTGCTTTTACTTTCTTTCTGCAATAAGGGCAAAGCCGCCTTACTAAACGTTGGGCAATAGCAATGTTCAAAGCAGACGGAACTAAAAACGGCTGAATGCCCATATCAATCAAACGCGGTATCACTCCCGAGGTATTATTTGTGTGCAAAGTTGATAAAACAATATGGCCGGTAAGCGCGGCGTGAATCGCCAAAGAGGCCGTTTCCTCGTCCCTGATTTCTCCGACCATTATAATGTCAGGGTCTTGCCTTAATATATGCCTTAATCCGCTCGCAAAAGTATAGCCGATTTCCGGTTTTATCTGAGATTGGTTAACTCCTTCAATAAAATACTCAACCGGGTCTTCAAGCGTTATTATATTCAGCTCCTCTTTATTCAAAAGGCCTATCATAGAATAAAGAGTCGTGCTTTTCCCTGACCCGGTGGGTCCTGTGGATAAAATCATCCCAAAGGGCTTTTCTATCGCCTCCTTAATCGCTAATAGATTTCTGCCAGTAATGCCCAGATCCTTAAAACTCTCTTTTCTCTGGAACGGGTCAAGAATTCTGATGGCAACTTTCTCGCCCAGAGTGGTGGGAAAAGTAGAAACGCGAAAATCAATCGCCCTGTCAGCTATTTTCGCGGAAAATCTTCCGTCTTGGGGTATTCTGGTTTCGTCAATCTTTAGATTGGAAAGAATTTTTATCCTGGCAACTATGGCGGGGAGTATGCTTATCGGCAAAAACAAACTTGAATTCAAAATTCCGTCTAAACGGAAACGCACCCTTACCTTGTCTCTCCCGCCCTCAATATGGATATCAGAAGCATTGCCGTCAACAGCATGCCTTAACATTACCGCCACTACTTTGGAAATAGGCGCTTCTTCCGCAATTCTTTCAAAATCTGTTTTTTGAACAGTCCTTTCTCCCGGTTTTTCCTCTGCCATTTCGCTTTCCAATTCTTCCAGCGCCCTAGTGACTTCCTTTTTCAATGTTCTGTATTTTTTTAAAAGGTCGTTAAAATTAGAAACAGTTATCAAAAAAATCTGATAAGAAAACTTGTTCTGTCGCGCCAAAAATTCTATCGCTTCCCTCGCTTTGATATCTTCGGGATAAACCATTCCTATGTCAAAAACATTTTCCCTCTCCTTTCTTGACAAAGGTATCATTTTATAATACTTTGCCGATTCTTCCGGAATTGTTTCTAAAATTTTCAAAGGAACATCATCTGCCAGAACAACCTTCAAAGATATCTTCAGCGCATCGCTTTTTAAGCCGAATAAAAAATCTTCCGGGACTACTTTTTTCTCAACAATAATTTCCTCCTCCCTTTGCCCGGAATTTTTTACCTCATACTCTAACGCCTCTGCCCTTGACTTGTCAATTATTCCTTTTTTTAGCAGTTGTTGAATTAAAGACATCTGAGCTATTAAATACTTTGAATTGCGAAATCTCTTCAACTCTTTGTATTTTGGTTTTGACTGCAAAGTTGCTATAACTCGTCGGCTTATAATTGGCGAATGAGAGAGTAAAAGAAAATAGATCAAAAAAGCGAATATTTTCTTTTACGAACGAGTGAAACAATTATATAAATATCATTTATATACTTTGTATAAACCTCCTCGTTCTATCAACTTTTCGTCCGAAAACAAAAACAAAAAAGTTCGGAATAAATTTCGCAGTTAAGGGCATTTATAATGGGTAGTTTTGTTTTAATTTTTTTCTCGTTTTATTTTCGTTTTAAAATTTAAAAATTTCGTTACGAAAATTTTTAGCCAGTGAGAATGTCATCTAATCGCTCTGTGTATATTTATAATCCTATGCCAAAAATTAAGTTTTGTCCAATTTTACAGGGAATGTTCTTGAAAAATCAATCTACTCACTATCTATACGATCGTATTAATAATGAGTAGATAGGTTTTTAGTTTTTGAGAGAACATTTTTAGCGGCGCATATTATTTTTCTATGGTAAATTTCTTTTTTAGGAATAGAATTGCGATTCCTGAAAAGATGGCGATGGATAGGGCGATTAGAATAACGGGAATATATGCCTTTAAGTTATTTTCAATTTTGGTATTTCTATACTGGCTTGTCTCCGACGCCGGCAAGTTTTCGGCTAAAGCCGCTGTTTCCGCCTTTTGCTTTGACAGCGCGCCGTCGGTAGGGGATTTTACTTCTGTTTTTGCGGATGAATTTATTATTGAATTTTTGACTCCTGGAGTAAGCGAACCGCTCCACTCCCAGCTGTTTTTATTTCTGTTATATGATTGCCCCAAAGGCGCTTTTTCGTAAGAAACAGAATCTGCGATTTTTCCATCCGGTTGTAAAAAGGCAAGCGAGTCCTTGTCGTTATTCATGGTGATTTTACTTTCTTTTCTGCCAATAATTAAATATCCGAGCTCTGGAATTTTTATTCCGTCTGGCAAGGGATAAATGGTTATGGTTCCTTCGCTGTCTTTTATTCTCCATCTAGAAATATCCACTTCAAAATTATTTTGGTTGAAAATTTCAATCCATTCGTTTTCCGAGTCAGCGCCTTCTGGCGATGGCAGGATTTCGTTGAAAATAATTCCATCGGGATAAGTAGGGGTGGGCGAAGGGGTGAAAAGAGGAGTTGATGAGGAAGTTGGTGGAGGGGATAGGGGAGGAATCGTGGCGAATTCTGGCGAATTTTGTGGAGTAGTTGTGGTAGTGTTTTGAACATTGGGGCTTGGGGTTTGATCGGTCATTGGGATTTGGTTATTGGGATTTTCTTTTATCTTTATTGCGCCTGCGCTGTTTTGGGATTTTGGCGTGCCTCCCGCATTTTCGCTGGTTTGCCAACCAGTATTATTTTTTTCCATTGTTTTGTATTCTGGCTTTCCGATGCCAGCAAGCCATCCCGAACCGCAATTCACTTCATCGATTAGGCTACCAAAATTATCGTAAAGTTTTAAGTTTTCTCCGCTATTCCCCAAAGCGCCTTTATAAATAAAATCAGCGGCTATGTTGGCCGCGGAATTGTCGTCAGTTCTTTCCATTAGATAAAAATTTCTGGCAGAAATCGCGCCGGATAATTTAATTTCAGGAACGCCGTCTTCGGCTTTCACCAACCAGCCGTCAAAATTTATTGGATTGCCGCTGTTATTATATAATTCAATCCATTCGTCGTTGGCAGAAGTGGTCGTCCCCATCCAAGCGATTTCATTGATAATTACATCTGAAATATTTGCCGCGGAATATGCAATAGGAATTGAAATAAAAAAAGACGAAACGGCAAAATGGAAAATAGTTATTATTATTTTCATTATTTTATTGTAATCACAATAATAGGAAAATGCAAAACGAGTGGTATAATTTGACTTTGGAAATTGGGGCTGTAAAGGTTCAGATACATATGATACACCATTAGGTTTGTAAAACGATAACATTTTTAGTCGGCAATCCATAGATTTTCATCCTTTGCGAGTATTCAATTGGTGTAAGTTGTCCAAGCGCTTCGTGAGGTCTGAAGTTATTCCAGATATCTTCCCATTTCTTGATTCTCTTTTGCATGACCGGCAAGATACACCAAGAATTGCCTTGTTGGTAAAGTTCTCTTTCGTCTGCTTCGTTAGATATTTCAATATATGAATTCTGCTTTGGGGTTCTGGGATAAATGAAGTAATGGGAAATGTTAAGCTCTTTGCATAATTTGTCAAAATCTTTTAGGAGTGGAGCTCCGTTATCAGTCTGTATGGCTTTAATTCCAAAAGGAAAGCTTTTAACGCATTCCTAAATAAACAAAGCTCCATTCCTAAAAGATTTTGACCAAGCTCGCAAAGTAGCGTCTGGAATCAGCGACGCTTATGAGCAGGCCATCGTTTGGGCAGAGATTGCCAAGGCAACATTTAAAACCATGAAACAGTAAGCGCATAAAACAGAGAAAATGATCCCGTCTCATTTTCTCGGCCTTTTTATTTTCAATACATATCTATTAGATGTGTTATATCAATGAGTTTTGCGGGGGTTGGGATTTTATATTTAGATGTTCGTAGGCGAATTTGGTTGCCATCCTGCCTTTCGGGGTTCTTTCCAAAAACCCGATTTGCATTAAATATGGCTCATAAATATCTAAAATCGTTTCTTCTTCTTCAGATGTGGCGGCTGACAATGTCTGCAAGCCAACAGGTCCGCCATTGAATTTTGTTATAATTGAATCCAGAATTTTTCTGTCTCCAAATTCCAAACCTAACCCGTCTATCTCTAAAAAATCCAGCGCTTTTTTGGTTATTTCTTCAGTGATTTCGCCCATGCCTTCAACTTGGGCAAAGTCCCTTACTCTTTTTAAGATACGATTTGCCGCTCTTGGCGTGAACCTTGAGCATTGGGCGATAATATCCAGCGCTTCCTGACTTGATTTTATTTGCAGAATTTGGCTTGACCTTTCTAATATTTTTTTTATATCTTCTTTTGTGTAAAAATTAAGCTGGAAGGTGGCGCCGAAGCGGTTTCTTAAGGGAGCTGATATTAAGGCTAACCGGGTTGTCGCGCCAATAAGAGTAAAATGGGGCAATTTTAATTCCATTGTTCTTGCCATAGGACCTTTGCCCAAAACAAGATTCAAAACAAAATCCTCCATTGCCGGATAGAGAAATTCTTCAATTAAATGGTTCAGCCGATGAATTTCATCGCAGAACAAAACATCTCCCTCAGACAGGTTTGTTAAAATAGCAGCCAAGTCGCCGACTCTTTCCAGGGCAGGTCCTGTTATTATTCTTATGTTCGTCCCCAGCTCCTTGGAAATAATATGAGATATGGTTGTTTTGCCCAGTCCGCTCCCGCCGTAAAAAAGAAGATGTTCTACGGGTTCTTTTCTTTGTTTTGCCGCTTTAACTATTATCTGGACGCTTTTTTTGATTTTCTCCTGACCAATATAGTCGTCCCATGTTTGGGGTCTTAGGGTCTGGTCAAGATATTTATCTTCTTCGGTCAATTGAGCCGGAGCAAGGATGCCTTCTTGTTTCGGTTGTTTAGGGGTTGACAAATTCTTCATAATTTGTTAATATACCATTATCAAAGATTTTATTACTTTGAATTAAAAAACTCCTTCAACTCTTTTTATTTTGGTTTTGGCTACGACTTTGTAAAAATTATGCGACTGCTAGATAGTCACAAATAGTCAATTAGCTTTTGTGAGGTTATTAAAAATAAAAACAGAACTCTATTATGGGTATTTAGATTGATCAATAGGCTTGAAGCTGGGGGACGTGGAATTTTCTGCAGACGGATTGCTTGGCTCCCCCGCATACTTTACGAAAGGGATCCGAGAGCTCCTTCTATAAAGGAGCTCGGCTTCTTAATCAGACTCCCTTAATCGCGCAGAGTATGCGGGACGGGCGAAGCAACACCTCGGGAAAATTTTAAACTTCTGCTCCAATGCAAAGTTTGTCCCCCAGCTTCAGTCCTATCTCGTTCTATTCAGCGGTCGCTTTATCTACTTCCTCAATTGTGGTGACGCTTTCCAGAACCTTAATAAATCCATCTTGGCGCATCGGAACCATTCCTTTTTTAATTGCCAAATCCCTTATGCTGCTTGCGGCAGGAGAAGTAAGTATAAACCTCTCAATTTCATCGTCATTAACAAGCGCTTCAAAAATAGCAACCCTGCCCTTATATCCAGTTGAATTGCAGTATTTGCATCCCTTGGCTCTGGGAATTTTTATTCCAGCTGAAAGCGCCGGAATCTTTATATTTTTAGGTATGCCCTGCAGGGCCTTTTTTATTTCCGTGAACTCTTCCGGCGATATTTTTTCCATTTTCACGCATTTTTGGCAAACCTTTCTTATTAACCGTTGGGCTATTGCCATGCTTATTGCCGGAGCAATGTTCGCTGGTTTTTCTTCAAGCGCGATAAGCCGGGGTATTGCGCCGGCCGCATCGTTGGTATGTAAAGTGCTAAAAACCATATGCCCGGTAAGCGCGGCTTGCAGGGCTATGCTGGCTGTTTCCAAATCCCTAATTTCTCCCACTAAAACTGCGTCCGGGTCCTGTCTCATTATTGACCTTAGTCCGGAAGAAAAATCATAACCATTAGCAGAGTCAACTTGAGTTTGAGAGATTCCCTCTAAATGGTATTCAATCGGGTCTTCAATTGTTATTATTTTAATTTCCGGATTGTTTATTTTTTTTAGAAAAGCGTAAAGGGTGCTTGTTTTTCCCGACCCGGTAGGCCCGGTGATTATTATCATTCCATTCGGTTTTTTTATTTGCCGGAGAAATGCTTCCAGCAGGTCTTTTCTCAGTCCCATTGATTCAAGTTCAATAAGCTTTTTCGGATTTAGAATTCTTAAAACAACTGTTTCTCCGTATTCAGACGGCAGAGAAGAAGAGCGCATTTCAATTGGGAAACTGCCTAATAAAATAGAAAAACGGCCATCTTGAGGCCGATCGAGGACATTTAATTTAAGCCCTGATAATAATTTTACCCGGGAGACGAGCGCTTGGCTTACCTTGGGGTCAAAATAGAAAATATCCTGCAAAACGCCGTCAATTCTTATTCTTAATTTCGCTCTTTTTTCTTCCGGCTCAATATGGATATCGGAAGAATCAAGAATTATGGCGCTTGTTAAAATAATTTCCCATAATTCGGTTGTGTTTTTCTGCAAAGACGATTCAATTTTTTTCTTGAATCCGGGAATATCCTTAACCTGCTTTTCTATTTCTCTTGTCGCCGATTCGGAAATTATTATTTCCCCGGTTATTTTTTTTGCTTCTTCCATACAATTAACTTGATAAATAATTTATTCAATCTAGTTTAGCGCAGACATCAACGTTTATTCGGCGGTAGCGAAATTTTTATCGCTGAATTTACGCCGAACTATACGCCGTAATTGCGCTGAAATTACGGCGAAAAAGTTTTCTAAATTGTAAATATATATTACTATAAAATAAAGATGAGCTGATTATTTCAATCTATATTTTATTGGTTGCGAAGTCAACCATAGCCGGCAAGAAATATCTATGCGGCTTAAATGTAAAATTTAAATATCAAAAATCAAAATGATAATGTAAAATGTTAAAATACCTGATTTCCAAAAAAACATTTTCCGTAAAATTCATTTCAACATTTTGATTTGTCATTCTGATTTTTGATTTTTAAGATTTTATGGAAACAAAGTATATCACAAATAACCCTAATCAAACAAAAAAATTGGGAGAAAAATTTGCGAAAGAAATTTTAGAATTGAAGCAAAGAAAAACCGTCGTCAATCAGCCACGATCGTGTTTTCTTGATGGGGCTTTTGTGATTGGATTAAAGGGCGAGTTGGGCGGAGGGAAAACCTGCTTTTTGCAGGGTTTCGCCAAAGGACTGGGAGTGAAAGAAAAAATTTTAAGCCCGACATTCGTGGTTTATAAAAAGTTTCATGTTCCATGTTCTATGTTCCATGATTTTTATCATTTTGATTGTTATCGCATAAAAGATTCAAAAGAAATTTCGGATTTGGGATTTAAGGAAATTATTTCCAATCCGGAAAATATCGTTGCCATAGAATGGTCAGAAAAAATAAAAGAGGTCTTGCCAAAAAACATCAAATGGATAAGTTTTTATTTTATAGATAAAAATAGCCGAGCCATTGACATTTTTTAGCGTATATGCTATCATTTAATTAGTGTATTTTGAGTTATTTATTGTTCTTTATTTAGGAGAATGAATATGGATAAGAAGTGGGCAGTGATATCGTTGATTTTTTGTGTTTTGGTTGTTGTGTTTTGGTCTGCGGCGCCGCCATTATTGCGTCAAGCGGACCTGTCCAGAGTCAATTTTGGCGTCTGCGAACCCAATTTTGCCATTGTTCCGCTTCCATCGAGCGGAAATCCGATGTTTGTCGTGGCGGCAAAAGAAGGAAAACCGAATGGCATTGAAGAGGCGCGTAAATACTTGTTGGATGGGCTGAGAGGGGATGGGGTATTTTTTCCCTTAATAGCGGTTGAGAACGGAGAGCTGGGTAAACGGATTGCCTCTGCCTGTGAAAAACTCGCAAAGAAAGGATACGATATAAAGGGGGCAAGGTTTGCTTTTTACTTTGAGGAGTAGGGGGTGAGGAAAATGAGCAATAGGCGACGCGCGCGTGTAATGCCGAGCGTCGTTTTTTTTATTGTTTCAAATTTCAGCATTTTTATCTTGACTACGCTAAAACGCGGTCGCTTGTTGTCGTAGTCGGGGCTAAATTATTCTTAAAAACCAAGAATAAACTATTGCCCCTGTGTTTTATTTTGATAGAATAAAATATGGTTAATCAGTTGATATGTTTATAAAAGAATTATCAGAAGAAAAATTAAAAGTTGGTTCTGGAATACTCAGGGATGCGGCTCAGATATTTTTTGCCTCAATGTTTGTAAGTGTTTTAATAAATAGCAGTGATTTAACTTTGGCGATTTTCGGATTATTATTTTCTATCGCTTTTTGGATATTAAGCTTAATAATAATTAAACGATATGGATATAAAAACTTCTTTAACTATATTTTATTTTATTGGCGGAATAATGGTACTCGTTGGGGCAATTATTGTTTATTTTATTAAGAGTAATAGATAATTTATGGAAAAATATTTAACCGCTATTATCTATCTATTGTTAACAGCCGCTTTTGTTATTATTTTTATTACTATTCGTAAAAAATAATTAGATATTATTTTTTGAGAACAGTGTTTTTTGAGAACGTTGTTTTTTTATTTTTGCGCCGATGTGCTAAAATAAAATATATGGACGAGAAGAAAAAACGGCTTATTGTTATTGATTGCAACGCTTTAATACACAGGGCATTTCACGCCTTGCCTCCTTTGGCGACTAAAAAAGGGGAAGTAGTTAACGCGGTCTACGGGTTTTTGCTTGTTTTTTTGAAAGCGCTCAAAGAATTTAATCCCGACTATGTTGCAGCGACTTTTGATTTCCCTGCTAAAACATTCAGGCACAAGGCATACAAAGAATACAAAGCGACAAGAGAAAGGGCGCCCGAAGAGCTTTACCAACAGATACCGAAAGTTAAAGAGGTCTTGAAAATATTTGGCGTGCCCATATATGAAAAGGAGGGGTTGGAGGCAGACGACCTTATTGGCGCGATTTCAAACAATGCTTCGTCGTCTGGTTCGGCGGTTGAGACGATTATTCTTACCGGAGATTACGACGTTTTGCAATTAGTCAAAGACAGGGTTAAGGTCTACGCTTTGAGCAAGGGCGTCAAAGAAGCTGTTTTGTTTGATAAAGAAAAAGTCAAGGAAAAATATGAAGGTCTTGGGCCGGAACAGCTGGTGGATTACAAAGCGTTAAGAGGCGACCCTTCTGATAATATCCCCGGTGTTTTCGGTATAGGAGAAAAAACAGCCATTATGTTGATTGACAAATTTAAGACATTGGAAAATCTTTATAGGGAATTGGAGGGTGTGTCCCTAAAAATTCAGGAATTGAAAGAGTCAGTCCGAAAAAAACTTTCTGAAAATAAAAACAAGGCATTCATTTCCAAAATGCTTTCCCAAATAAAATACGACGCGCCGATTGATTTTAATTTGGACAAATGCCGCTGGGGGGACTATGATAGAGAAAAGGTCGTTAATATGCTTAACGATTACGAATTTAAAAGCTTGATCAGCCGTTTGCCGGGAGCAAAGATAGAGTCCAAAAACGGAACCTTGTTTTAAGATAGGATTAACCTAAAAAATATTAAAATGCTTACAAAACAAGAGGCGGATAATTTAATGAAAATTAAAGGAAATGTAAGGGGGGCGGTATTTTACACCCATGCTGTTTATATCCATTATCGGGAAGGGGAAAAAGGGATAAAAACAGTAGAAGGAAAAATGGGGGAATTGGGCTATCCTGTAAAATTTGGAGAGATTCAACATTTGGGATGGTATCCGGAATCATTGAGCGCCTTAACTATTATTGTCGCGAAAGAGGTTTTTAACTGGACCGAAAAGGATCTTTTTAATATGGGGAATTCCGCGCCCAAATATTCTTTCATCGTAAGATTGCTTATGAAGTATTTTTTATCACCCAGGAGAACATTCGCGGAATGCCCGGAATATTGGCAAAAGCATTTTGATTTCGGCTCTCTTGAGCCCCGCGAATTTAACGAAAAAGAAAGATATGTGATTTTACGGATAAATGGCTATAAATTCCACCCTTTTTTATGCGTTTATCACGCTGGTTATATGCTTAGGATTGGCCAATATGTATTGAGCAGTAAAAAAATCGCTATTAAAGAAATAAAATGTATGTTTGGGGGCGATCCATATCACGAGTATATGATAAGGTGGGAGTGAAAATGCGTAAGTGAAGCAATTATATGGCAGAGAAAGATAAAATTAAAATAGAGCTCCAGAAGACAAAAAAAGATTTAGAGGATTTAGAGGCATATATTGAAGAATTTTCAGCGTTTTTGCCCTTAGCTGTTTGCGCAGTTAATCCTATTGGGATAATTATCAATATCAACAAGGCGATGGAGGGCTTGATAAATTGCAGTTCTCTTGAAATAGTGGGAGAATCCCTGTCCGCTGTTTTTTTGGACGCAAATAAGGCAGAAGAAATAAAAAAAGAGATAGCCGATAAAAATTTTATTTACGGAAAAGAGCTGATTGTCCTAACCAAAGATAAAAGAGAAATTTCTGTAAGCGTTTCAGTCTCCGCAAGAAAAGATAAGGAAGGAAATTATATAGGATATTTTGTGGCGTTAACGGTAATTGCCGAACTTAAAAAATTGCAGGAAGAATTGGAAGAAAAAGTTGAGGAAAGAACCGGCGAGCTCAAAGAAAGAGTGGAAGAGCTTGAAAAATTCCACGACTTAACCGTGGACAGGGAATTAAAAATAATAGAATTAAAAAATAAGATAAAAGAATTAGAGGGGCAGGCTTCTAAAAATTTACAAGATTGAAACAGAACTTATCGGGTGTTTGTATTTTTTGAATTAAGGGGTAAAATATAATAATAAATAATTATCGATCGCCGCCGATTAATAGCTGATTGTCGCAGATAACTATCAGCGTAAATAAGCTATTATCAGTGGAAATCGGTGGTGAGCAAAGCGAACATGGCTAAAAAAATTTTAATAATTGAGGACGATAAATTTTTGAGAAGGGTTATTTCTAGAAAGCTTTCCGGAGAGGGTTATGAAATAATTGAAGCGCTGGACGGTGAAAAAGGATTGAAAAGCGCTCAAGAAGACAGGCCGGATTTGATTTTGCTTGATTTAATACTTCCCGGCATTGACGGGTTTGAAGCGCTTGCGCGCATCAAAAAAGACCCTGCAATCGCTAATATCCCTGTTATAATTTTATCTAATTTGGGCCAGAAAGAAGATATTGACAAAGGTATGAAAATGGGAGCAACTGATTATTTAATCAAAGCCCATTTCACTCCGGGAGAAATAACAGCCAGGATTGAAAAAATCTTGAAATAATATCTTTGAATTACGAAATGCTTTCTTGGTCCTTTTTCCAAACTTCAAAGTGAAAATTTGCTACAATTATGAGACGTATGCAAAGCATACGTCGAATAATTATATTTAATATAATTCCTCGCTCGGTCGGAGTAAGCGAAAATGTGTTTTCGTTTACTCCTCCCTCCCTTCGTAATTA
>Ga0209542_10007370_pt1 | contig 20987 bp, 22 predicted proteins | sample RifCSPhighO2_01_FD_184028 | JGI IMG/M metagenome (GOLD analysis project Ga0209542, IMG submission 184028) | Soil microbial communities from Rifle, Colorado - Rifle CSP2_plank highO2_0.1 (SPAdes) (version 2) | ecosystem: Environmental > Terrestrial > Deep subsurface > Rock core/Sediment ... | reverse complement strand
AGGACGGGTAATGTTTTTCGTGATCCGGACCGGGCTATTCGCCACTTATCTCAAAGTGGATTTTTAATAAAAGTTGCGAAAGGAATTTACAGATACGATCCCCTAAAAGTCCAACAAAAAGAGTTATATGATTTTACGTCTGCGCAGAAAAAAGCCATTCTTGAAAGAGATGGTTTTAGGTGTGTTATTTGTGGTAAGGGTTTGAAAGAGGGAGTAGATTTACAAGTGGATCATATTAGGCCCAAAGACCTTGGTGGCGAAGCAACGATAGAAAATGGTCAAACATTATGCGCTCAACACAACTTTATAAAAAAGAATTTAAAGCAAACAGAAACGGGCAAGAAAATGTTTATTCGTTTGTATGAATTAGCTAAAAGCGAGAAAAATGAGGAGTTAATAAAATTTTGCGCTGATGTATTGGAAACTTACGAAAAACACAACATTAACGGACATATTGTTTGGGAAAAATAAATTATGGAAAAAATTAATAAAATAATAGTAAAAGAATTATATAAAACTATTCCCGCTAAATTTGATTTGGAGATTAGTGATTTTACCGTTATAACTGGTGAAAATAATTCTGGCAAAACTAATTTTATTAAAACTATATTTGATAAAAATGTTTCGTTTTTAAACGAAAAAGGTGAAGATATTACAAAAAGCATTGAAATAAATTATATTCCCGCAGAATACATAGTAGGAGATGATCAGTTTAAAATTGGGAAGTCCTCGGAAATTGTTAAGAGTTTAAAAGATTTTATTACGGGTGATCCAGTTTTTGAGTTAAAAGTGGATAATAAAAATAATGCAAAAAATATTAAAAATATTGTTGATTTAGTTAATAAAAATATAAAAGAAATATTTAATGACGGAAGCAGTAAAAACGAATCTATTAATATTTCTGTTTCAGACGAAGTACCTCTTAAAAAAATCTTTGACGCGGTATTAGAAATTATTCCGTTTGATAATGTTTCTGGAATGAAACACACAAAGTTTGAGGATTTAGGACAAGGGTGGCAAAGATTAATTATTGCGATTTTCCTTTTAACTACCGTAGAACAAAATTTAAATAAAGATAAATTAAGATTAATTTTATTTGAAGAGCCAGAGGCGTACCTCCACCCTAAATTAAAAAAGGATTTAAATAAAATGTTAAAGATAATATCTAAAAATCCTAACAGTCAAGTAATTATAACCACGCACGATCCATACTTTTCAATGACTAATTTAGATGATATAAATAATAAATTTTATTCTTTTTTTAAAAACGATAAAAGTTATACCGATAGGGTGCGTGGCAAAATTTTGGGAATTGAGGACGAATTAGTTCATATGTTTCTTTTTAATAAAGTTTTGGGAAACACCGCTATTAATGGCGATTCAACAGACCTTTCATTAAATGGTGGTTTTAATAAATATTTAGTGAGTATAGGAATAACAACTCGTAAGTATTTTTGGCCTAACGATAGAAATAATCAAGAAGAAGATATGGCACTCCCTTTGTATATTAGAAACATATTACACCATCCGGAAAACGAGAATACTATTATTAAAAAAAATCAATACAGCCCAGAAGATTTGATTGGATCTATTAAAGAATTAAATAAATTAATATAGAAAAATTTTATTGATAGTTTAGCTTATTAAAAATTAAATATTGACAAATAATAACCTTAATGTTAAGGTAGAGTATAAAACAATTAAATAATCCATTGCCCCGAAAGGGGTCAGCAAATTAAAATTTTGTCTGACGCAAACAATGTGGTAAACTATAAATTGCGGGGAAGTAATTATCCCCGTAACACGCCCATATTCGCAAGAATATGGAAACGGCACTAGCCCACCTTGATTTGCGTCAGGTGGGTTTTGTGCTTATGAAACTCAAAGACGCAATCAATGGTTTTACAAAGTGGAAAGCCCCGCAAGTAAAGGGCAATACGATTTATCATTATCACTGGCAGTTGGTAAATTTTGCAATGTTTTTACATAACAAAGACATTGAAGACGTAAGCGAAAAGGATATTTTAGAATATCTTAATTTGAGCCAAGATTTTAACCATTCGGCCAGCACGCGCGAAAAACAGGCACTAGCCATTAAGCATTTATTGTCTTATTGGCAATTAAAGGGCTTAAATGTGGAAAAACCCGAACTTGTGCCAAAGATACGATCCGAACGGGTAATGCCTCGCGTAGCCACGGATAGCGATTATTACAAGGTTTTAAATGTGATACCGGCCTCCGGATATAACCATATCCGAAACAGGGCCATTATTGCCTTGCTTAATGACACCGGCGCAAGGTTAAACGAAATTTTGGGTTTAAATATCCAAGATATTGATTTGGAAACCAAGCGTATTACGGTAAGAACCGAAAAGCACACCAAGACCGCGCCATTCAGAAATATATTTTATCGCGAAGCAACTATTGTGTATTTAAAAACGTGGTTGCAAAAGAGAGAAGAAATTTTGGAGCGTTTGAGAATTGAAGATAAAGACGCATTATTTATTTCTGTGGACTAACGCGCGGAGATTTAGCATTGACGGGGCAGGAGAGGTATTAAGAAAATATAGTAAAATGGCCGGGCTGAAAAGTGTTTTTAATGCTCACTCGTTGCGCCACAAACTCGGCCGAGTGTTGGCCGAAAACGAAGTTGACGATTTATTGATTTCGCAAATGCTCGGCCACAATTCGGTGGACAGTAGCCGAATTTATACAGAACTCTTTGGTCCGGCGTTGCAAAAAATTTATCAAAAAGTGATGGGAAAATAGGACAACCCATTGACCGGCATTTTAGATAGAGTATAATTACTCTACGAAACTTGTTTTACAATTTATAAAAATGAACCTTTTATTTTTAACTGACGTTTTGTGTGGTGGGTATGACAATGAGTGGGGTTACAGCTGCCGCTTGGCCGAATTCGCTGATTTTATTTCAAAAAAATTATAATCAACATACTATGAAATCTAAATCTGCTATACCCGAAGTCTTTTACGTAATTTTATTATTACTGCTATTTGTCATTGCCGTTTCTTTGTTGGTTTTGGCAGTGGACTTCAAATCCTTTAAAGCAGATTTTCATAAGGCCTATTTCCCTGATATTAATTACAACGACATGGGTTGCCTGGGTTGCGATTTTGGCTATGGTAACCCAATGGGAGGCGACCAATCAAGTGAAGTTGATAATGAGTTTTTAAATCTTGAAAATGCCCAATGGGCAACCGGGGCCACGGCTTCATCCAGTTACAGCAGTTATGGCGTAGGCGGCGCGTGGTCAGCCATGATGGCAACCGGTAAGCCGGACGTGTATTTTTACGGGGACAACGGTAATGCTTGGGCTCCGCAAAGCATGGTTGGGTCAACAGAAACATTGACGCTCACATTTGATACGCCAGTATATGCTACAGGAGTTAATATTAAAGAAAGTTATGGAAGCGGGGCGATAGTAAAAGTAGAAATAGGGGATGGTACGACGTTGCATAAAGTATGGGAGGGGCAAGACCCGACCCGGGGCATGAATTATTTGAAGATTGCTATAGACAAAACAAGCTATAAAGTAGACACGGTAAAAATTACGTTTGATGTAAGTAAAAAATCTCCTAACGAGTGGTCGGAGATCGATACGGTACAATTAGTTGGAGAATGATATAAAAAAAGAAAGCGTTCCTTGGCGAGACGCGAGAGTTGCCGGCTTTGCCGGAACTCCCGTCTGCGGGGAGCGCTTTTTGGTTGGACGGAGAGGATTATTCCCTGCCTAGAACCGTCCATGTCAGCCAGCGGCCTGGGACGATGGCATAGTATGTCGTTGCCATCCCTCTTTCAAGGGACGGTGACGGGCATTTTCGGACAAGGCCGTCTGTTGTTAGCTCGGCAAGGTATTCCGCCAATTCTTGGCGGGTCCACTTTGCCACTCTGACGAGGTCGTCAAACTCAACGCCTTCGTCTAAGTCGGCCTTGAGAAGCTCGGCAAACACAATGTACCTTGCCGTGCCATTAATGCTGTCGGCGTCTTTCCGCCCAATGCCGAATCCCTCTCGTTTCATCGTTTTTTCTCCTTGGGGTAACTAAAACAAAAGGCGACACATATAGATTCTATACTTTTTATTCAATTTGTCAAACCTGTTGCAATCTTTGAAATAAAAAAAGAAACAGGCTGGTGTGGCCTGTTTTTTGTTGTTGTCAGACCCTCAGGTGATTGAGGTAGATTTCAATCGCCAGGGAATCCTTGAGGATGTAGCTCCTTGCTTCTGTTTGACGGTTTTCCGTTGCGGAAAGGATCCGCCTTTCTTCAAGGACTCTGATGCACTCGCGCATGTCGTCCTTGTTGTTAGTGGTGTATTTTTCCGGCAGTTCAGCCAAAATTTCTTCGGCTGTTAGCGGTTTGCCGCACACGAAAGCATGCGTGAGCACGAGCAACACCTTGAACATATTGAGCTCGTGGTGGGGGGAGCTGATTCCCTTGACGACAGTTACTTTCAGGTCATCTTGCATACTGTCTCCTGTGGGGGGGTGAACTTACTTTGATGACAAACAACTTTACTAGAGGGTATCACTATTGTGTGATATTTTCAATGATTTTCCACTTGTTCTTGCGGTATTAAAGCGTTATACTGTATGAATTAAATCCGTAAAAAATGAAAAATATCCTCTGGTTTAAAGAGTTAGGCATTAAGGACGTTCCGCAAGTGGGGGGTAAAAATGCATCGCTTGGGGAAATGTATAACAATTTGCTAAGCAAAGGAGTTAACCTTGCCAATGGGTTCGCTACAACCGCCCAAGCTTACTTTGATTTTTTGGATAAAAGTGGGCTTTCAAGCCAAATAGACCAGATTTTAAAAAATATTGATGTACATGATTTAAAAGTTTTGCAGGAAAAAGGCAAAAAAGTAAGAAATTTAATTTTAGCATCACAATTACACCAAGAATTGCAGGATGAAATTGTCTCTGCGTATAAAGAGCTCTCAAAAACATACGGAGTTGAAAATACGGATGTTGCAGTAAGGTCTAGCGCCACTGCCGAAGATTTGCCGGGGGCTAGCTTTGCCGGCCAGCAAGAAACATTTTTAAATGTTAGGGGCGAAGAACATGTGCTTTTGGCAGTTAAAAAATGCATCGCTTCTTTATTTACTGACAGAGCCATTGCTTACCGGCAAGAAATGGGGTTTTCACATTTAAAAGTTGGCTTATCGGCCGGAATTCAGAAAATGGTAAGGAGCGATGTGGGGGCCAGCGGAGTGATGTTTTCTTGTGATACAGAAAGTGGGTTTGGTGACGTGGTGCTTATTAACGCCAGCTGGGGTTTGGGTGAAAATGTAGTTTTGGGCAGGGTTGAGCCAGATCAGTATTATGTATTTGAGACTACGTTAAAAACCGACCATAAGCCGATTATAGAAAAAAAGATCGGGTCAAAGTTGATGACCATGATTTATACCAATGACCCCAAAAACCCGATTAAAAATACTAAAACCTCATTGAAAAACCAGCAAAGTTTTGTATTGTCTGATGAAAATATTTTGCAATTGGCCAAGTGGAGCATGATTGTAGAAGAACATTACAAAAAACCGATGGATATGGAATGGGCCTATGACGGTAAAGAAAAAAAAATGTATATTGTTCAAGCCCGCCCGGAAACCGTGCAAAGCAAACGCAACGTCAACGTTCTTGAAGATTACGTTTTGCAAACACCCAAAACCCAACACCTAACACCCATTGCTAAGGGAATGAGTGTGGGTGGAAAGATTGGTTCGGGACGTGCCAATAAAATAATGTCTGCAAAAGACATTAATAAATTTAAAAAAGGGGAAGTGTTGATTACCGGAATGACTGACCCTGATTGGGTTCCTGCAATGAAGCTGGCTAGCGCCATTGTAACCGACCAAGGGGGTCGCACTGCCCATGCAGCCATTGTTTCGCGCGAATTAGGGATTCCGTGCATTGTGGGCGCAGGAAACGCGACTAAACTTATAAAAACCGGAAAAGAAATTACCGTAGATTGCTCGGGCGGTGAAGAGGGATTTGTGTATGAAGGTATTGTTGGTTTTGAAATTAAAAAAACCGATATTTCAAAGTTGGAAAAACCCAAAACTAAAATAAGCATGAACTTGGGCGATCCTAGCCAGGCATTTAATTTAAGTTTTATTCCAAACGATGGTGTGGGGCTCGCCCGCGAAGAATTGATTATTGCCAATACCATAAAAATCCACCCCAACGCGCTGATTGACTATAAAAAGTTACCGGTAAAATTAAAAAAAGAAATTGACGCATTAACACCGGGCTATAAGAGTAAAGTTGATTTTTACGTTGATAAATTAGCTGAAGGGGTTGGAAAAATAGGAGCGGCCTTTTATCCGAAACAAGTGATTGTCAGATTTTCTGATTTTAGAACCAATGAATATCGTGAATTGGTAGGAGGTCATTTGTACGAATCAGCAGAAGAGAGAAACCCCATGATAGGGTTTCGCGGCGCTTCAAGATATTACGACGATAAATTCAAAGAAGCATTTGTTTTAGAGTGTAAAGCCATTAAAAAAGTCCGTGAGGAATTTGGCATAGATAATGTGGAAGTTATGGTGCCTTTTTGCAGGACGGTTGAAGAAGGAAGAAAAGTTGTTGCAATTATGGAATCGGCAGGATTAAAAAAGGGCGAGAATGGATTAAGATTGTATGTGATGTGCGAAATCCCTGCCAATGTTATTTTAGCAGAACAGTTTTTAGAAGTGTTTGATGGGTTTTCTATTGGTTCAAATGATTTAACTCAATTAACCTTGGGTTTGGACAGGGATAATTCAGACATTTCACACGTTGGCAATGAAAAGAATGATGCCGTAAAAGAATTAATTAAAACTGCCGTTGCCGCCTGTAAAAAAATGGGGAAGTACTCGGGAATTTGCGGCCAGGCGCCTTCAGATTTTCCCGAATTCGCAGAATTTTTAGTAGAGCAGGGGATTGAATCAATTTCACTAAACCCGGATTCGATTATAAAAACCACAATGGCAGTTGTTAAAAAAGAAAAATCATTAAGTGCGCAGACGGGAGATCCGGCAAAGCCGGCCTCTCTCGCGTCTCGCCCCAAAAATGTTTGATATTATTACATTTGGTTCGGCCACGCAGGATATTATTGTAAAACCAAGGAATCTTACTGTTTTAAAGTACGGGCAGGATAAACAGGGCGGTAAAAATATTTCTTTTCCTGTTGGGTCAAAAGTTGATATAGAAAAGATGGATTTTTATTCCGGTGGAGGCGGCACTAACACTGCGGCAACATTTGCTTTGCAAGGTTTTAAAACCGCATTTTGTGGCACTATCGGGCTTGATGTTTCGGGACAAGAGATTATCAATGAGTTAAAAGGGTTGAAAATAAATACCAGTTTAGTCCAAAAAACCGATAAAAAACTCACAAACCATTCCATTATTATTTTAAATAACGGAAAAGATAGAACTATTTTGGCGTACCGGGGAGCGGCGGAATTAATGGATGCCATTCCTTTCAGTAAGCTGAAAGCTAAGTGGTTGTATTTGGCGCCCTTGAGTGGTTTATTGTGCGACAGTTTTGAGCAGCTAGTGAGTTTCGCCATTGAGAAAAAATTAAAACTAGCGGTAAACCCAGGGATTGCCCAGCTTTCACTGCCAAACTTTACCGAAATCGCCAAAAAGATTGATGTGCTGGTTATGAACCAAGAGGAGGCCAGTTTTTTGACTAAAATTCCGGTTGAACAAGAACAAGAAATATTTAAAAAACTAGATGAACTATGTCCGGGAATTGCCATAATGACAAAGGGATCGGATGGTGTTGTTGTTTCTGATGGCAAGACCATGTATTCAGCGGTTCCACCCCAAAATAGGAATATTGTTGATACCACCGGAGCAGGGGATGCATTTGGCAGTGGTTTTGTTAGCGAATTTATGCGCAGTGGCAATATTGAAAAATCAGTTCAACTTGGTATGGCTAACGCTGTGGGATGCATATCAAAAGTTGGCGCTAAACATGGATTGCTGAAAAAAGGACAGGAATTTGAAAAAGTGGGGGTGATAGTTAAATAATAAATATTTTTAGTATGCCAAAAACAGAAATTGTTAATACGTATCTGCTTGATAATCCTGATGTTGTTATACCGATGGATCGGGAGGAATTCTATCAAGAGCAGATTGAGGCATATAAAAAAACTGGAAAGCCGACCCGGGCGGTAGAAATCATCGATATATTTATTTTTAATAGCCACGGGGAGTTGCTTATACAGAAACGTTCGTTTGATAAAGAGCATAACCCGGGGCTTTTAGATAAATCTATTGGTGGGCATATCCGCTATGGCGATACGCCCGATTACACCGTCATGGTTGAAACAATCCAGGAATTGCAAACGCCTTCCATTGTGTTAAGGGGCGGCGATGCATTTCGTAAAACCTTCGCGCTTTTATCGGATTACTTGGAAACTATTGCCATTATCCAGCACGAAAACGTGGGCGTTCATCTGCTTGAAAAAGTATTTAATGGGGAGAAGGTTGTTATTGCCAATAAAATCCATTTGTATTACGGGGTGTATGACGGCCGCATCCGTCCGGTAGATAGGGAGGCCAAGGGAGTGTTGTTTTATTCTCTATATGATTTAGAAAAAGAAATGAAAGAGTTGCAGGACGCATTTACCGGTGATATAAAGTTTCTTTTGAAGGAATACCGTTTAAGTATGGAAAAGTTTGTTACCGATTTTACAAAAAAATAATCATGAAGAATTTAAAATACTATCTTAGTAGGGCGCAGAAGGAAAAGTTTGCCATAGGGTCGTTTAATTTTTCCGATTGGTCGCAGGTGAAAGGCATTGTGGCTGCGGCGCAAAACTTAAAAAGCCCGATTATTTTGAGTACTTCGGAAGGCGAAAGCAGGTTTGTAGGGTTGCAAGAAGCGGTGGCGATGAGAGATGTGCTGCGGAAAAAAACCGGATTGCCGATTTTTTTGAATTTAGACCATGGAAAATCTTTTGAATACTTAAAAGAAGCCATAACTGCCGGATACGATATGGTACATTTTGATGGTTCAAAGTTACCATTGGAAGAAAATATAAGAATCAGTAAAGAGGTGACAAAATATGCGAGCTGGCGTGGAGTTTTGGTTGAGGGTGAAGTAGGCAAAATCAGTACAGACGCTTCAAGGGTTTACGCAGAAAAATTTGAAATAAAAGAAGAAGATTTAACACTTCCCGAAGATGCAAAGGTATATGCAAAAAAAACAGGCGTGGATGTGTTGGCAGTAAGCGTGGGAACATTTCATGGGGTAGACGGGGAAGTAATGTCTCCTAATGTAAAATTAGATAGGTTAGAGGCGATCAAAAATGCAGTAAGTATTCCGTTGGTGTTACACGGAGGATCAGGAACACCCGAGCAAGATGTAAAGAGAGCCATAGGGCTGGGTATCGTCAAAATTAATATTAATACCGATATTCGCGTGGCCTTTGCAAAAAGTTTGAAAATGGAGTTGGGAAAGGATGAAGTGACTCCGTACAAATATTTGCCCGAAGCCATTGAAGCGGTACGCGTAGTGACCGAAAAGAATATGAAATTGTTTGGAAGTGAGGGTAAAGTATAAAAAGTATGCCGACAGAGCCAGTAAAAAAGCAGGAACAGCTGGAAAGTGAAAACGCAGAGCCTGTGGCGCCGGAGACTGGCGAGGCGGTTGCTGAAATTATTGAACCACAAGAAGAAAACCCGGTTGAAGTTGAAGATCAGATAGAGCAGTTAAAAAAGGATTTGGAAAAACCATCGGAAGTACCAGAGACTCCGCAAGTAATTAGTCCGGAAGAAAGACAGAAAAAAATACAGGAATATCGGGATAAATATTTACCGGATTATCTAAAGAAAAAACAAGGGATGCTTTTCAGGGCGATAAGCGCAATATTGCCCAGAATCTTGGGTATAAAAACCGAAGGCAAGGAAAAAACTCCGCCCAAAGGGCCCTGCCTGGTGGTGTGTAACCATTTTGGTGGTGGAGATGTGGAAGCGATTATGCAAAATTTCAGGGATAAAGATGTTCACTTTGCTCTAGCGAAGGGAATTTGGTGGGACAGAAATCCCATTTTACGATGGGGTTTTAAAAAGATGGGAATGATTCCTGTTAACGAAAGTTTGGCTCACCTTTCACCGGAAGAAAAGAAAGCGGCTAGAGATCGGCAAGTGGAACAGCAGGCAAAAGATGTATTTACCAAAATAATTGAAAGAGAAGAGAGGGGAGAGCTTTTGGTAGACAAGGACTTTATCCGCCAATCCGTGGCAGTGTTGCTCAAGGGAGATGCTGTGGCTGTTTTTCCCGAAGGAGCTTGGCTTAATCCTCAAGGATTCGGTACGAATGCAAGGGAAGAGGCAAAAATGAAGCAAGGCTACGAGGGGATAGAATTAATTACGAGGGAATATAAGAGAGTAACCGGAGAAGAATTGCCGATTATACCAACGGCACTTGATGAGAATATGAAAACAGGGGAAAAGAAATTTACTATTGGAGATGCTGTATTTGCCGATAAAAATGACGAAGTTTCGCTTACCCAAAGGGCAATGGTCCAAGTAGCAAGAATGCTTCCCGAAGAAAAGCGCGGGTACTATAAAGATAAGGTTTAGTATTTACAAATTGCAATAAATAGAGTAACATCCCTTATATGATTTCACTAAAGGCTACTATCAGAAAAGAATTCGGTAAAAAAACAAAGTCCATTAAAGCAAATGGGCTTGTTCCGGCCGTGGTTTATGGTCCTGGCGTAAAGAATATTTCGGTCCAGGTAGATGAAAAAGAATTTAAAAAGGTATTTGCTAAGGCTGGCGAGAGTTCTTTAATAGAGCTTTCTTGCGAAGGTGAAAAAGAAAAAAAGCCCGTGTTGGTTCACGAAGTACAAAAAAATCCTGTCACTGACAGCATAATCCATATTGATTTTTATCAGGCTGATTTGAAAGAAGAAGTTGAAGTTGCCGTTCCATTGGTGTTTGAGGGCGTGGCTCCGGCTGAAAAAGAGCTGGGCGGAACGTTAAATAAAAACATGCTTGAAATTGAAGTAAAAGCTCTGCCCCAGAACTTGCCGCACGAAATTAAAGTTAATGTTGAAATACTAAAAACCTTTGAAGACCATATCCTGGTAGAAAATTTGGTAGTACCTACCGGCGTTGAGATATTAAAGAAGCCGGATGAAATAGTGGCTTCCGTATTGGCTCCGGTAAAGGTTGAAGAAGAATTAGCCGCAGAAATAACTGAAAATGTAGAAGATGTGGCAAAAGTAGAGAAAGAGAAAAAGGAGGAAGTAGTGATTGAAGACCCTGATAAAGGTAAGGCGCCAAAAGAGGAGAAAAAGTAGCAGTGAGCTTAATGTAAGATTTACAAACCAAGAACGTCTTAGTATAATCATATTATGCGCAAGACGTTTTTTGTTGCATTGTTTCTCATTGCTATCCCGCTATTTTCACGCGCGGAAGATTTGGCTGTTTTGTGCAAACAAATCTCGGAAACAGAAAACAGCTGTCAAGATTTAAGTGCTGCCGAATGCCAGGCTACGTTGCAAAAGTGCGCCGCTTACTATGACAGCCAATCTGCGGCTATAGCCAAAGACATTACCAAGACCCAGCAACAAAAAAGTACTTTGCAATCGCAGGTTTCCACATTAAAAAGTAAAATCACCAGCTTGGATTATAAAATCAAAGAAGGAACGATAATAGTAAAAGGCCTTACTTCTCAGAGAAAGGATACTGAAATTTCTATAGATAAAACAACGCAAAATATTGAAGGTGCGCAAGCTCAAATTGCTAATATATTAAGAACCATACATCAAGAGGATCAAAAGCCTTCGTTTATTGTTTTGCTAGAAGGCAATCTGTCGGATTTTTTCAGTAACATTACGTACCTGGAAAGTCTAAATGAAAAAGTAGGCAGTCTTTTAGAAAGTACCCAGAATTTAAAATCTTATTTGGAAACCCAAAAAGTTAAAATTGAAGATGAAACAAATAAATTGCAAAAAACTATCCAAGTGCAAAGTTTACAAAAAAAGGAAAATGAACAAAATAAAAAGCAACAGGAAACTTATTTAAAGCTTACTGAAGCGCAATATCAGCAGCAACAAAAAGATAAGGCGGTGGCGGATAAAAATGCCGCTACTATCAAGGCCAGAATCTTTGACTTGATTGGAGTTTCCAAGGCACCCACATTCGGCGAGGCGTTGGATATCGCAAAGTATGTTTCAAGTGTTACCGGCGTCAGGCCAGCGTTATTGTTGGCTATCTTAACTCAGGAATCCAGTCTTGGGAAAAATGTCGGACAGTGTTATGTTTCGGATTTTACTACGGGAAGTGGAACAAATTTACAAGGAACTGCCCGTCAAAGGGTGATGAATCCAACTTCTATTCCTAGTTTTGTCAGCTTAACTGAATCCTTGGGTATGGAGGCAAAGAAAACACCGGTTTCTTGCTGGATACCGCTCTATAATTCCAGGGGTATTCCATATGGCTGGGGCGGAGCAATGGGTCCGGCGCAATTTATCGCTTCAACCTGGAGTTCGTACGGTCCGAAGGTGACAGAAGTTACAGGCAATAAAGCTAACCCGTGGAATATTAAAGATGCGTTTTTGGCATCGGGTTTATTGTTGGCAGCCAATGGCGCGAAGACAAATGAATCTACTGCTGCCGCTAAATATTATTGCGGAGGAAATTATACCCGGTACGAATGCAGGTCATACGCTGCTTCGGTATTAAAATTTGCAACCCAATATGAGGCGGACATCAAGGCGATTGGAGGATAAAATTATGTAAATAAAAAATGCCCGTAAGGGTGTTTTTTATTGCATTTATTACCGTTGACAATAATGTGAAATGATATTATTATCATATTGGTACAAATTTCAAGAGATTGGGTAGCACCAATTCTTCCCCTTGCCGGAGAAACGTTATGCCAGAGCCACGCTACAGTGTTCATCAAACCGTCATTCACTACGATGTCGCTGCTGAGCCGGGGGATGCGATCCAGCGGGTCAAGATTCTCCAAATCTTGGCTGGCCCCAGGTATGAAGTGGAGTTCGTTGAGCCCCAAGAGATGCTGGGGATGCGAAGGATCGTTGAAGAAAACGTTCTTATTCTCGAGGTCAAGCTGTGATGCGAACAGGGCCAAAGTTCGAACCAACAAAGTTCGGGCTTCTTTTTTTGTAAAAATAATGCGCTTGTGTTGTTTTATGGATGTGATATAAAGGACGTGAAGAGAAGCGATAAGTGGATCCTGGAAACTTTTCGCTTCTGGCTGAAGGATGGCCAACCTGTGCTTCCAGGAAACCCTGGGGTCCAACGCGTTCGCGACACTGAAGACGCTTGGTTCCCCGGGGAATTTTGCTCTTTCGATAGATTGACAGGGAGTGCATACGGCCGTTTTGCACGCGCCGATGGGCTGTGAGCTCCAGCTTCATGGGCGGATGCATGCTCTACCCAAGTTCCTGCTCGGTGTAATTGTTAATTACCCCGGCATTGATTGGGGTAATCATCCAGCGATCACGAGTTTCGCTGCCTGTCAATTTTTCTATTCATAGCCGGACAAAGACTCCAACGTTGGACTGAGAGGTACCAAGGAGATTTTTGACCGGCTTCTTTATTTACAAAAAATCCGCTTAGGCAGCGGATTTTTCTTATTGCTTTGTCTCACCAGAACCTTGCGGAGAGACGCGAGAATTGCCGGCTCTGCCGGAATTCCCGTCTGCAGAGGCGGATTCTTCTTCCCACTTTTTAAAAGCTTTGAAGATGGGTTCCATTTTGCCTTCCACAATGTCTTCCAGGTTGTGCCAGGATTTTTCTATGCGGTGGTCGGTGATTCTGTTTTGGGGGTAATTATAGGTTCTGGTTTTTTCGCTGCGCTTGGCCCAGCCGATTTGGGCGCGGCGGGCTTCAGTTAATTTTGAAGAATCAGCTTCTTGTTGGGCTTTCAAAAGACGGGCTGCTAAAAGACTCATGGCCATTTCTTTGTTCTGGCCTTGGCTGCGTTCGGTTTGGCATGTTACTACCAGGCCGCTAGGCAAGTGGGTGATTCTAATGGCGGACTCGGTTTTATTAACATATTGTCCGCCCGCACCTGAAGACCGATAAGTATCTATTTTAAGATCAGAAGGATTGATACTAATGTCCATTTTAGTGGGTTTTTCTAACACAGCAATAGTTACGGTGGAGGTATGCACGCGCCCTTGTTTTTCGGTGGCCGGAATCCGCTGAACCCGGTGCACTCCGCTTTCATACTGCATGGCTTCAAACGCGCCCGGGCCTGAAAGTTCAAACACTATTTCTTTATAACCCCCCACATCTGAAGTGTTAGAATCTATTACTTTATTTCCCCACCCTTGGCTGGTGGCATATTTTGAGTACATTCTGTATAAATCACGCACAAAAAGCCCGGCTTCATCTCCGCCAGTTCCAGCTCGGATTTCTATAATAACAGATTGCTTGTCACTGTTTTGTTTTTGGTAATCTTTATAATCCATTGGAATAGTGTAACACATAAGCTATGTTTTGAAAACTAACAACAAAAAAGCGGTCTGATAGGTTTCAGACCGCATTGCGCTTTTGGGGGTTATTTCGTTTTTGGAGGAACGATTTTCCCCTCCTTTCGCAATTCCTCGTAGATTGCGTTCATATCCTCCCTGGCGCTTTTTTTGGTGGATTCCCAAGAGGAATCCGACCAATACCTCGCCCTGGCATGCTGGTATCTGGCCCCGCGTTCCATATCCGCATGCATTACTTCCATGTGTCCGCTAAATCCGCCCTTCTTGACGCTCTCTGTTATGAGCCGAAGGGCCTTGTTGGCATCTTCGCCACGAAACGTCAGGTTGGGGTTACGGTCCCGGTAAAAATACCGGTCATTCATTTTCATTTCGCGGGCTTCTGCTGCGGGTAAGCGCAGAAATGGATGGGAAATGTGTTCACCCGATGCGTCCACTATTTCCATCCAAACTACGTCACCTTGTTCCTTGCTTTTATCCAAGTATAGGGCGACTGCAACCGGTTTTACCCCCTTAGTCAAATGACCCAAGAACTCGTCGCTGAAAACTTCGGCCGGCATAAGAACCGACCATCCGTTGTACTGGTGGATGGTTTTAAAGCCACTTTCCTTGGCCGCCCGGTCGAGGTCTTGCACCTCTTGGGTTAGCGGCATTCCGGGCCGCCACATGTGTTGGCTGATATAACCGGTAAAGAAACACGCCGTGGTTATCATCAGCCCCAAACAGACAGCTATTGCAAGACTGCTGCGTCGCCACTCGGCGTAGTGGTGTTTGGTGCGCTGCCATCGCCGGCGTAATCCATAGGCAACGGTCGTAACCAGTGCCATGATGATCGCAAATACCGGCCAGTAATCCAGATAGCCGGACTCGTACAGGAAGTAGGTGAACAGTTGCATTGCAAAATCCCCTTGGTTGTAAAACCGCCGATTTCCCCACGCAGGAAATAAGAGTTTTGGGTGCTGGTGCTATGGTAACACTTCTTTACCGTATGTCAAGGTTAGGTGGCTAGGCTTGTATTATTTTAAAATGTTTGCTATTATTCGATTTATTGAGTATTATGTATTCATATAAAAAACGATGAAAGTAGATATCCACCCACAATATTATCCAAAAGCCGGCGTTAAATGCGCCTGCGGTAATTCATTTACGGTTGGTTCAACCAAAGAATTCATTGAAACGGAAATTTGCGCCCAATGCCATCCTTTTTATACTAAAAAGGAAAAGATTTTAGATACCTTGGGTAGGGTGCAGAAGTTTAAAGACAGGGCATCAAAGAAACAAGCGCCAAAGGTTAAGAAATTAAAAGTAAGAAAAGAAGAAAAAACTCTCTAATGGCAGACGAAATTAAAACATTACCAACAACCGCCGTTAAACTTTCTGAAGAAAAAATGCAGGAAGCCGGTTTACATTTTGGGCACAATGTTTCCAGGTTGCATCCAAAAATGAAACCGTTTGTTTCCGGCATTAAAAATAATGTCCACATGATAGACATGGAAAAGTCTGCTAAAGAATTTGATAGAACTTTAAGGTTTATCGCTAGTTTAGTGGCTGAAGGCAAAACCCTGCTTTTTGTGGGTACTAAAATTCAGGTGAAAGCCCTAGTCAAAAGAACTGCCGAAGATTGCAGAATGCCGTATGTGGTTGAGCGATGGTTGGGGGGTACTATTACCAATTTTGAAACCATAGCCAAAAGGGTGGCGCACTTTAAAGACTTGGAAAGTAAAAAAGCCCATGGAGATTTTGAAAAGTACACTAAAAAAGAACGTATGGGGTTTGATAAGGAATTGGAATTGCTTAAAACCAAATTTGAAGGTGTAAAAAACATGCCTAAGTTACCCGAAGCGGTGCTTATTTTAGATATTAAAAAAGACATGGTTGCCGCCAGAGAAGCCAAGCGTAAGGGGATTAAGATTGTAGGCGTGGTTGATACCAATATTGACCCGACGATGGTAGATTATATGATTCCTGCCAATGACGATGCCATCAGTTCTATTAAATATATTTTAGAGAAGGTGCAAGAAGCTGTAACGGGCACAAAATCTTAGAGTTCTAAATGTTGGAATTGTTCTAGTTGTTGGAATTGAACGTTTTGAACAAGTGAAACGATAGAACAAGGCCGTTTACGGCCGATACAGCATTAGAACATTAAAACATGATTTCAATTGAACAAATTAAACAATTGAGGGATGAAACTGGTGTCTCGCCAGTTGAGATAAAGAAGGCTTTGGATGCTTCCAATGGCGATATCCAAAAAGCAAAAGAAATATTACGGGCGAATGGCGCCATTAAGGCCGGGAAAAAGGCTGGCAAGGAAACCACCAACGGAATAGTTGATTTTTACGTACACCCAAACGCAAAAACTGGTGTATTATTAGAATTAAGGTGTGAAACTGATTTTGTGGCAAAATCTCCCGAGTTTAAAAATTTAGCCCACGAAATTTGTTTGCAAATTGCCGCGCTAAATCCTGAAACCGTGGAAGCGCTTTTAATCCAGCCATGGATGAAAGACGAATCAAAAACCATAAAAGGTTTGGCAGAAGAGACAACGGCTAAAGTGGGAGAAAATATAGAAGTTGAGCGTTTTGTAAGATACGAGATTTAATTATATTGTATGGTTGGACTTATTGTATTTGTTATTTTTATAGTATCTTTGATAGGAGCGCTTTTTATTTTATTCAAAAAGATTCCTGTGTTGGTAAAGTTGCCCCAAAATGGAAGCTCTGGACTTAAAAAAAGCGAGTTTGTTTTAAATATAGAAAGAAAAATAAAGGACACCTATTTCCATTTTTTTGAGAAACAAATGCTTTTGCATAAAGTGCTCTCTAAATTCAGGCTTCTGACTTTGAAGGCAGAAAGAAAAATTGATGAATCACTGCATATCATAAGAAAAAAAGCCCAGGAACTGGACCAGCAAAGTAAAAAGAAAAAGCCAAAGGGCTAATCTGTTCTGTGAAGATAGCGCCACCTTATCCGCCAGTTGGCGGAGGCAGTGCAACTATTAATGCCACCTTAGCTCAGCGGTAGAGCAACTGTTTTGTAAACAGTAGGTCCCGAGTTCGAATCTCGGAGGTGGCTCCGAGAATTCGAACTCTAAAAGGGGGTCGGGGAAAAAGTATTTTTCCCCGTGTAGGATTATTTAAAAACCGAGAGGTTTTTAAGGAGAGCGCAAAGCGATCGACGAGTTCTAGCGAGGCCTGTAGGGCGAAGCGGAATCTCGGAGGTGGCTCCACTACATGACAACAACCACTTCTCGCCTCAATTTCTATCTGTTGTTATAAATTATATTAATTTCACGCTTTTTAGCTGTTAGTTAATATACTATTGCAATCGACAAATAACCGTGTGTGTGCACAACTCTTTGCGCATACACATCGTTATACTCGGTTCTTTCAAAAAATTTGTAATCTCAAAGGTGGCTATTTATAAAGGAGCAACACATGGCGTTCCCCCGTTTGAGAGTGTTCGAGCGTTTCACCCCTGCGTTGGGGGTGATTCAGGTCAATCCGCCCCTCGTGGGTTTCAGTTTGAGATGGCTGGGTATCCCCACCGAGAAGTTCGTAGAATTCCTTGCCCCAACATTCCACAAACTACCCTGGGATCTGTTCGATGTCCGTATGCGGACCATCAGATTCCTCCAGGAGTGTTGGCCGGAGCAGTCAGATCTCCTCGAACAACTCCTGCCTGTTTACTACGAGCGGGGTACGCACCAAGAAGTTGATGGCCTGGTCAGGCATCTGCCCCTGCACTTACAAGAGCAGGTCCGTCAGATCAGGCCCTGCCGCCAACGTTCTCTTGCCACCCTGGAAATCTGCCGACTCCATCGTCACTACCAAGTCACTCAAATCCCGAATCAACCCTACATCCAAAAGTTGGGGAAGCTCGGAACAGTGCAGCGAGTTTTCCACGAAACTCCCCACGCAGTGGTGGTCAACCCCCTATTCCAGTCTCTTGTCTGCAAGGTTGCTGGGATGGTGGCTGCTCAACGGGATTGGCGGAAGCTAATCGTGAAGGCCCATCAGATCAGCACGGTAGCAACCAGGGAAATGGCGGGGTTGGTGGTCCCTGAGCGTACCCATCAAGACGGCGCCGATTACATTGTTTCGCTCATTGTTGTCGAGCGCACCAACATCATTGGTGGCGAAAGCGTTGTTCTCGCTCCCCTGGTGGTGCGGCTTTCCCCAAATGCGGACGGCGTGGCAGAAATCACCTTTGGTCGCGAGCTGCACCGTCAAACTCTGGAGGTGGGCCAGGGCATTTTCCAAGATGATCGTTTCCTTTGGCACGATGTCACTCCCGTGACCGTCAAAAACGCAGCGCTTGGCGAGGGTCGGCGGAGTGGCATCGGCTTTGATGTTGTCGTCGTAGAGTGATATTTTCAGGCACCTTGGCAATGCGTGACAGCTACGCCCAGGTGCTTTTTCTTGCATGGCTATTGACATGGATTTTATTTCAGTTAGAATACACCTATATTCTTAAATTAAAACTTCAACAAACATTTTTTAAAACTTAAGAGTTTTTAAAAATATCCGCGTTAATATTTAATTGGTTAAATATTAACGCGGGTGTTTTTTTCGGAAGAGTCGAAGGAAACATAGTACTCTCAAAAATAACGATTCTGATCTTCGTGCTGATGCCTGGGGCAGAAGTACGGATACATAGAATATACATATTGAATCCCAACATAAGAAAACCATCCTTACGTTGGGGAAAATATTTTGAATTTTTAATTCAAAGTAGGTAAGTAATTAGTTTTTGAAAGTTGTTTCGAATAAGTCTAGTAAGTACTCTAACTTACATATTATTTGAGAGTTTGATCCTAGCTCAGGGTGAACGCTGGAAATGTGGATACCGGCATGCAAGTCAAGGGGACCGCAAGGTCACCGGCGAACGGCTTAGTAACACGTAGATACATACCCAAAAGTGGGGCATAGCTCGTCGAAAGACGGGGTAATTTCCCATAGTACCGCAAGGTTAAAGACGCAAGTCGCTTTTGGAATGGTCTGCGGTCTATCAGCTAGTTGGTGAGGTAATGGCTCACCAAGGCTATGACGGATAGGGGGCGTGAGAGCGCGACCCCCAAGAATGGCACTGCGACACGGGCCATACTCCTACGGGAGGCTGCAGTCGAGAATCTTCCGCAATGGGCGAAAGCCTGACGGAGCGACATTTCGTGATGGATGAAGCCCTTCGGGGTGTAAACATCTTTTATCTGGGAGGAAGTCCGCAAGGACAGACAGTACCAGATGAATAAGGGGATCCTAATTCTGTGCCAGCAGGAGCGGTAATACAGAATCCCCGAGCGTTACCCGGATTTATTGGGCGTAAAGAGTCTGTAGGTGGTTTAGTAAGTTAAAAATTAAACTTCATCGGCTTAACCTTTGAACTGTTTTTAATACTGCTAAACTAAGAGGGCGTTAGAGGCTAACGGAACCGACGGAGTAGGGGTGAAATCCGTTGATATCGTCGGGAACACCAAAAGCGAAGGCAGTTAGCTGGGGCGACCCTGACACTGAGAGACGAAAGCGTGGGGAGCAAAAAGGATTGACGCTTAGGAAGGGTGTTTAATGTAACTTTATAAGTACCGATAGTCGAAAATCCCAGCGGATTTTCGCTATCTACACTCTCGGCAGAAAATTTTCGCTGCGGCGAAAAACCATGCTTTTCTGCCTGCGAGAGTTACTTATAAAGTTACATTAAACATATGAATTTCTTTCCTGCGCTTTAGGTTTAAAAAAATCTAGAGCGATATGTAGGGTATACATAAAGCACTAGTCCCACTTCCACAGAAGGTCTGTGGAGTGAAAAACTTGGCTATATCGGGGAAACTCTATGAAAGTAGACAATCCCGAGGGAAGTTAGTATAATAACCAAAAGGTCGTAAAATAACATAAAATAAAGAAAGAGAAACATGCATCCAGAAATAAGATATAATTTCTTAAGAACTCCAGAACAAATTGAAGCTGATTGGTTAGAAGAATTGCCAAAATTCGTAAAAGTAGCTTCAATAGAACATTTGCATGCGGTTTTGTGGGCGACTAAAGAATCGAAGTTTCCCCGGAAAAGTGATTCCGAGACGATACATATGATTGAAGATGAATTAAAGAATAGAGAAGAAAAAAAATAAATACTAACCCCGTAGAGACTATACGCCGAGATCATTTCGTTTTTCTATTCGTAATTCGCTCAAATCAGCCTTCGGGATGTCCTGTGGGCCAAGCGTAATTCGTAGGAAGAGCGAAGCGATATGATATAGTCCGAACTGCATGGCGACATGCAGAGTGCGATAGAAATATTCGCACCATAAAATTTGAGTTTCGGTTTTTAATTTTCAAATTAAATCATTTCAAATTGATTTCAAATTGTAAATTTTAAATTTCAAATTCAAATTTGTGTAACAAATTTGTAGATACCCTTGTAGTCCACGCCGTAAACGATGGATGCTGGCTATTGGCAGTGTCGACCCTGCCAGTGGCGAAGCTAACGCGTTAAGCATCCCGCCT
>Ga0209542_10007368_pt1 | contig 20995 bp, 21 predicted proteins | sample RifCSPhighO2_01_FD_184028 | JGI IMG/M metagenome (GOLD analysis project Ga0209542, IMG submission 184028) | Soil microbial communities from Rifle, Colorado - Rifle CSP2_plank highO2_0.1 (SPAdes) (version 2) | ecosystem: Environmental > Terrestrial > Deep subsurface > Rock core/Sediment ... | reverse complement strand
GGGTGACTGCCTGCTCATAAGCATGATCGGCAGTTTTGGTACGCTTTAATTGACTAAACAGGACTTGGGGGTCGGGAAAATAATCCATGACTAATTTGACTAAATCGCTGGGACGGTCTGCTTCTGTCGGCTTTTCGATGATAGCCACGGGTTTACTACCCGCTAATTTGAAATAGCCGGCAGGAAGAAATTGGGTGGTTTTTAGGCCGGTTAAACAAATTTGGGTAGGATCTATGGCCATGATGATATCAGGATGGAATAAATCGCTGGCATTAATAATTAATATCGGGCCGGAAATCAATTCTTGGGCGGTTAAAATAGCGTCTGCCATGCCGGTGGGTTGATCCTGAACGGTAATCTGGGTTTGAGGATAAAGGGTTTGGAGTTGGGCGTGGTTGTCAGGATTGGTTACGATCACCAGTTGAGTGATACCGGCGGTTTTAAGATCGTCAATGACGTAGTCGATGATAGGGCGGCCGGCAAAATCAAATAAAGCCTTGTCGATGGTTAAGGGCCAAAGTCTTTTGCCGATGCCTCCGGCTAAGATAAGCGCGGTTAATTTCATTTGCGTTTAGCCAAAGCGATTAAAGCAGCTTGGCGGTCTGACCAGGGATATTCGGTAGTGCCAAAGCACATAGTCGGCTCGTGGCCTTTGCCAAAAATGCCGACAATATCCCCAGGTTTGGCCGCCTCTATTATCGCATAATTGATAGCAGCTTGCCGGTCCGGGAGCTTATGAAAGGCAAATTTGGGGGCACCGGAGGCAACTTGACTAATAATGTCATTAACGTCCTCTGTGCGGGGGTCTTCGGCGGTCAAAATCACCGTATCCGCCAGCTGGGCGGCAATCTGGCCCATAATCGGGCGCTTGGTGTGGTCCCGGAGGCCAGCGGCGCCAAAGATGGCGATAAGCCGTTTATCCCGCTTTAAACGGCGGTGTAATTCAGTGAGGACTGATTTTAAGCCATTGGGGGTGTGGGCAAAGTCGATAATGACATGCAATCCTTGGTTGTTGGGGACAACTTCCAGGCGACCGGGGACGCCGGGGAAGGAACGCAGGCCCCGGGCAATAATTTGAGGGCTTAGGCCTAACTCTACCGCGACAGTAGCGGCGGCTAAGGCATTTTCCTGGTTGTAACGGGCGGGAAAAGTGGTGTCGATAGCGGCCATGATAATTTTATCGAGGGGTTCTTTAAGACTATAGGTTTTAATGCGGGTGCAACCGATTAAAAGTTGTTTAATCTTCCCAAAAACAGCTGCATCTCGATTTAAGATACTTAGGCGCGACAGCTTAAATAATCTGGCTTTGGCTTTAATGTATTCGCCTAAAGTCTTGTGGTAATCCAGATGCTCATGGGTGATGTTGGTTAAAACCGACAAGTAAAAGTTACAGCCTAAAATCCGGTATTGGTCCAGGCCATGAGAAGTAACTTCCAAAACCATATACTGGTAGCCCTGATCGGCCACGCGGCGCAATAAGCGCTGCAGGGCCCAAGGGTCGGGGGAAGTAACGTGGAAGCCGGTATCGATAGCCTGGTCCCCGATGTAAGCGGCTACCGAAGAAACCATAGCTACCTTTTTACCGGCAGTCTTGAGCAGGTGGTAAATCAGGGTAGTGGTAGTAGTCTTGCCGTCGGTGCCGGTAACGCCAATTAAAGTCAGCGACCTTCCCGGCCAGCGGTACCAGGCTGCCGCTGCCAGGGCGACACAAAAGTGATAGATGTTCTTCAGCTTCTGCAGCACTAGGGTATATTATACCTAAAAATGCAAACTAGAAATTGGATATTGACGCCAGAACAAATAGTCGGGTATGATAATTTTATATGCCTAGTGTTGTTACTCCAAAGCAAAAACGTTTGCTAGAAGTCATTTATGACTATATTAGGAGTACCGGATATCCTCCAACCTTTGAGGAGATGAGGCGAGATTTGAGGGTTAAATCTAATCAGTCGGTGGTTGATTTCCTCCATAAGCTAGAGGAAAAGCAAATTATTAAAAAAGATGAGGCTGCTGCTCGAGGATTAGCAATTTTACCTTTGGGCTATGAATTACTGAATAGGCCACCTTTAGTTCCCTTCTTGGGTGTAACTCATGCAGGCGCTCCAATAGAAGCCGTGGCCATAGAGGGAGAATGGCAAACTCTGCCAGGAAATGCTGTAGCTAAACTTAAAGATGACGTGTTTTTACTTAAGATTTCTGGAGACTCGATGATTAATGCAGGGATAGATGATGGAGATGTGGTCTTAGTTAAAAACCAAAAAGAGTTTTCTCACCAAGATATTGTTTTAGCTCAGATTGGCGAAGAATCAACTGTTAAAAGATTTATGTCAGAAGATAAACCACCGTATTTATATTTAAAACCAGAAAATCCAGCTTATTCAATTATCTATTTTACCGAAGAAGTGATTTTAAAGGGAAAAATCATATCAATACTTAAACAAGGCCAATGGAAATCGGTTAACTAAATATGCCTACAATCAAACCAAATAAAGTTGAGGGAGTAATAGGTAAGATCTTTAAGGGTCAAGATTTGCCTTATGGACTAAAAGAGTTCGAGGACATTGTTGTTTCGGAAATACTTTACATTAGCGAAAAAGAACCTCATCGGTTTTATATAAAAGATCTGAAATCTGGAACCCATAAATTTGTTTACGATGAAGAAAAGCAGACCAGTAAACCAGAAGAGATCATTAGACAATTGTGGCTACATAAACTACATACGCATTATAAATATCCGTTTGAGAGAATAGATACAGAAAAGACTATTCACTTTGGCAGAGAAATTCATGCCAAGGCAGCGGATATTGTGGTTTATAAGCGGGATAAAATTACCCCTTTTATTATCATCGAAGTTAAAAGTCCTACAGAGAAAAAGGGGGTTGAGCAACTAAAGAGTTACTTATCGGCAGAAGGTTCAGAGATAGGGGTGTGGTCAAATGGCCTAGAGCGGGTAATTCTGTATCGGCCATATCCGAAAGAATTTGAAGATTCTTTAAGCGATATACCCACGGCAGATCAAACAATCGATGACTTATTTGAGATTAAAAAAATTTGGCCGGAGCTTAATCCTAAATTTGATTTTGTGGAGATAGTCAAAAGGATTGAAGAGTTAGCCTTGGCCGGCTCCGGAGCTAATGTATTTGAAGAAATATTTAAGTTGATTTATGCCAAACTTTTTGACGAGAAATTTGCCAGAGAGCACAGGGAAAATCAAGAGGTAGTTTTTAGAAAATATCGTGATCCGGAAAAGACTTATGGGGTGATAAATCAGTTATTTAAAAATGCAGTCAACCAGTGGCCAGATACATTTGAAACTTCTGACCGAATCAGGCTGTCTCCGGAGCGACTTAGCATTTGTGTCCCATTCTTAGAAAATGTACGACTGTTTGAAATAGGCACGGGAGAGTATGAGATCGTCGATAGTGCTTTTGAGTACCTGATTACTGAGGTATCTAAGGGTAAGAAAGGACAATATTTTACCCCACGGCATGTAATTAAAATGTGCGTCAAAATGCTCAACCCCAAAGAGAATGAATTTGTGATTGATCCGGCTTGTGGTTCCGGCGGATTTTTGCTTCATGCTATGTACCACGTTTGGGATACTCTACGGATAGAGACGGCTAAGAAGGAGCATGCCTCAAAATATCTGTTTGGCATTGATTTTGACGATAATATGCGGCGGATTTCTCAAGCATTGATGTTAATTGCCGGGGATGGCAAACACCATATTTTTAAGCGAAATTCTTTAGATGCCAGAGACTGGCAGGGAGAAAATGCGGCTGACGCCAGAGTTGAATTAAAACGCCTATTAAGAAATTTTGATGAGTCTCAGGGCGAACAAGAAAACCAAAAAACCTACCGCCATCTTAATTTCGATGTATTGCTGACTAATCCGCCATTTGCCGGAGAAAATCGTAATGACCCAGGATTACTGCGGCAATATGAATTGGCTAAAAAAGATGGAAAGTTGCGGGGTAATGTTGAGCGGCATATTCTGTTTATCGAGCGCTCGTTAGACGCGGTAAGACCAGGGGGGAGAATGGCTATCGTTTTGCCTCAAGGGGTGCTAAATAACACTAATATGCAGTATATTCGGGAGTGGCTATTTGATAAAGCTAGAATATTGGCCGTAGTCGGACTTCATGGCAATACTTTTAAGCCCCACACCGGTACCAAAACTTCGGTTTTGTTTTTACAGAAGTGGAACGATGGTGAAGAACCGCTGAAAGATTATCCAATTTTTATGGCAGTATCTAAAAAATCCGGTAAGAATAACTCCGGCGAATATGTTTACAAAAAAGACGCCAATGGCAATCACGTTGTTAGCCCTAAAGGCCGCAAAATTTTCGATCACGACCTCGACTCCATTGCCGACAACTTCATCGATTTTGCCAAAAAAGAAGGATTTAGTTTTTGGAGATAAGCTTTTTATTTTCATAAATATGAACGATTTACAAGGAGAATTAGCATTAGAAATTAAAAGATGTACAGAACTCTTTAATTCACAGATATTTATTAATTACTCAGTTTTTACTCAGTCAGCCTTCATTGAAATTTTAATCAGGCTAGATTATGTACTCCAAAAACTAAGTAAGCAGGGCAACAGAATAAATTGGACAAATGATATTCAAATAAACCAAGATGTTGCAGATGTTACAGATTTAGTCAGCAATCTGCGAAACGCTGCCTGTCATAATGAAAGTTTCCTAAATTACATAAGTAATTCGAATATAAAGTTTGTCTTTAATAGTTTTAGCGGTAAATGTCCAAATGCAATACAAATTGGTCAAAATCAAACATTGGGTTGCGAGTACGAGGATGACATTGCCTTCTATTATGGGGATAAAAGAATCTATTTAATAAGACACATAAAAAGACTCTTAGAAGATTTACCTCCATATATCAAAGATCTCAAGTCGAAGATACAAACAGACTAAATAAAATTAATCTTGAAATTATGAATAACCAAGAAAGATTGTTTTGGAAACAATTTAAGAGATGGCATCTTGATGATATAGAAAGAGCTATCAAGGCTGAAGCTTATGTTGGTGCCGCAAAATTGATTTGTTGTGCCATTGATGCATTTGCGGGCTTTAGATTTGGAGCCGTAAGATATCCGGGATCAAAATTTAGGTTTATTAGTTTCGTGAAAGAGTTTATGCCAAATTTTAAGTATAGACTGCTTGCGAAAAGAAACGGCAGAGTTATTTATAAACGAAGCATATTAGAGATGCTTTATAACAATTTCAGGTCAGGGTTAATTCATGAGGGGCTACCTGGAGTTGGAACTAATATTTTTGAAGATCAAAATACAAATCTGCTCTTTAAAACTCCAAAACCAGATATGCTAGAAATTAATATTTTAGGTTTATTCGAATACCTTAAATTCGCTATTGGGGAATACGAAAAGCGACTGACTGAAAAGGATATTCTGAATAGTTTTAGAGAAAGATTTAAGTTTATTAGCGATAAAGGTAGGATACCAAAAATACAATGAATTCTTCAATAATCCAAAAATCTCAACTTGAAGGGGCGCAGCGGATGGATGCGGAATATTATCAGCCGGAATTTATTGAAATGGCGAATTTGATAAATCTAAATAGAAATGTGGAATTGAGAGATTTAACAGTATGGATTAAAAAAGGCATTTTTGATTTAAGCCCTGATAACTATAAAGATGATGGGATACCTTTTATTCGTACCCTAGGAATTAATGATCCGTTAATAGATTTTTCAGGGATAGTGTTTCTGGATAGAGGTACACATCAGAAAAATAAAACAACTGCTTTATTTCCCGGAGATTTAGTATTTACAAAAATTGGCGCAAATATAGGCAAGGGTGCCATTTTGCCCCCTACCTTTAATGAATATAACTTCAGTCAGAATGTAGCTGGTGCAAAAGTTAGACAAGATATTATCAAATCAGGTTATTTATTAGCTTATCTACTTTCAAAGTTTGGGGGGGGACAAATTGATAGAGCACAAATGATTTCGGGACAAAGTAAATTAGAATTAGAAGATCTTAGAAAGTTAAAAATTGTTATAACGCGTGATGAGGTACAACAGGAAATCAATAGTTTAGTAATTCAGGCTCAGGATCTAAAGAGTCAGTCATTGAGGCGGTATCAGCAAGCAGAGGATTTGCTTTTGAAGGAATTGGGATTGAAGGATTTTCTGATCCCTGACGATTTGTCGTGGGTTATTAACTTCTTAGAAACTCAAGGAGTAAATCGCATAGACGCCGAATACTTCCAGCCAAAATACGACTTTTTGATATCTCATATTAAAAAAATATCTAAGTTATTAAAAAATATTGCTTCGCGAGATGATGAAGTTATTAAAATAAAACCAGAAGTCGAATATAAATACATCGAAATCAGTAATATAAATGTTGCGAATAGTGAAATAACAACCAACTTACTAGTAGGCAAATATCTACCAGTAAACGCAAAAATGAAAATTAGTGGGGGTGAATTATTAATTTCAAAAGTCCGCCCTACGAGAGGAGCGATTGCAATAGTTCCAGGAAGCTGGAGTGAAAATTATGTTGCGAGCGGCGCATTTTCAGTTTTTAATATCGATTCTCCAATGAAAGAATGTTTGCAAGTAATTTTGAGATCTTTGATAGGTAAATTGCAATTAGAAAAACCGACGACCGGAACTTCTTATCCTATAGTTACAGATGAAGATATCGAAAATGTTTTAATCCCGATTTTGCCAAAAGAAATCCAGCAAAAAATTGCAGAATTGGTGAAAAAGTCTCATGAAGCGAGAAAGAAATCAAAAGAGCTCTTAGAAGAAGCGAAAAGAAAAATTGAGGAAATGATTGAGAAAGGTGGTGAGAGTAATGGCAGTAACTAGTAAAAAAGTTTCGGGATTGGCATCCAAATTGTTGAGGAGAGATATGAAGAACAAAATTGAATAAGATTATGAAAAAAATACCAGACAATCAGATCACTATCTACCAGTCACCTGACGGTGGGGTGAATATTGAGGTACTGTATGCCAATGAAAATATCTGGCTGACGCAAAAAAAGATGGCGGAGCTGTTTGATTGCTCATCCGATAATATTTCACTCCATCTAAAAAATATCTATAACGAAAAAGAATTAGATCACCGTTCAACTACCGAGGATTCCTCGGTGGTTCAAAAGGAGGGTAACAGAGAGGTTTCCAGGAGGCTTACTTTTTTTAACCTGGAAGCTATCATTGCTGTCGGCTACAGGGTTAATTCGGAAAGAGGCACTCAATTTCGCCAGTGGGCCATTACAGTGCTAAAACAATATATCCACAAAGGATTCGCGCTGGACAGTGATCGCTTTAAGTATGGCTCGCGATTTAGCACCAGATATTTTGATGATCTACTGGAGGAAATACGCGAAATACGCTCCAGCGAACGGATGCTGTATCAAAAGATAACCGATATTTATGCCACCAGTATTGATTACTCGTCCAAAACGGAAACCACCAAGGAATTTTTTGCTTCTGTGCAAAACAAGTTGCACTTTGCCATTACTGGCCAAACCGCCGCGGAAATCGTGAGCCAAAGGGCTAAAAGCAATCAGCCGAATATGGGACTCACGTCATGGCGGCGAGGGCCAAAAGGCAAAATTATGCCTAGCGATATTGTGACGGCAAAAAATTATCTGGTGAAACGTGAGTTGGAGCATCTCAACCGGATTGTTTCTCTGTATCTTGACTATGCCGAACTGCAGGCGGTCAGGCGCAAACCGATGTATATGAAGGACTGGGTAGAAAAACTGAATGTTTTTTTAAAGTTTAGCGAATATGAAATTTTGACTAATGCTGGCAGGATCAGCCACGAAGTAGCAGAAACTCTTGCCCTTACCGAGTACGAAAAATATAAAAAGGTGCAGGACAAAAACTATATCTCCGACTTTGATCAAGAGATTAAAAAACTTTTGAAGAAAGTTAAGAAATAATATGTATAAATTATCGCCGTCAGACTTCGCCTACCTGTATGAAGAGTGTAAGTTGTGTTATTACCTCAAGGTAAAATACAACATTTACCAGCCTTCTAAACCTATGCCGGGGATTTTCGGGGCGATCAATAGCCGACTGCAGGGAGCGTTGATAGGGCAGGATTTACGGACCCTCTCCCCTACCCTGCCCGAAGGAAGAGTGGAGAGCCAAGAAGAGTTTGTGGAGTCTCAATTCGTGCCGGACACCCGGGTGTATCTGAAGGGGAAATATGACCTGCTGGTGAAACGGCCGGATGGGACGTATTTAATTGTGGATTTTAAGTTGTCTGAACCCAAAGAAGAAAAAATTACCATGTACCGGACGCAGCTACAAGCATATAAATTTGCCTTGGAGCATCCGGCATCGGGAAAACCCAAACCGGTAACCCAAATGGGGTTGGTGGTGATGTATCCGGATAAAGCTAAATTTGAGCGGGGGCAGGCGATGCTGAATTTTCCGCCCAAGTGGCTGTCGATTCCGGAAGATATGCCGGCGTTTTTAAAGTTTATGCGGGAAATAAACGACCTTTTAACTGGGCCGACACCTAAGGAAAACCCGGCGTGTTTGTGGTGTAAATATCGCCATGTAGGCGAGCAGTTGGCGCACGGTTAATTTTGCGGGGGGATGTTGTAGTAGAGGAGGAGGAAGCGGGCGATGGACATCCACAAGGGGGCGGCGGTTTCGGCGGCCCAGGGAGAAGATTGGGGTTCGCGGAGCTTGACGAGCATGGCAAATTTAGGGTTGTCGGCTGGGGCAAAACCGATAAAAGAGGCGATGGTTTTTTCCTCATCGTAATGGCCGGCGACGGGGATCTGGGCGGTACCGGTTTTGCCGGCGATTTTATAGCCCTTGATTTTAGTCCACTGGGCTTCACCGGAATTGACGGCATTAACCATCATGTCGGTAATAATCCGAGCGGTTTGGGGAGAAATCACCCGACGGACGGTTTTGGCGGGAATAGTTAGGATCCGGTCGCCTAAGACTTGATCGACCAGGTGAGGTTCGACCAGCTCGCCTTGGTTGGCAATGGCGGATACCACGGTGAGCATTTGGATGCCGGTAACGGCGATACCCTGACCAAAACTGGCCGTGGCCAGATCGACTTCGCTCCAGTTTGGTCTAGGGCGAAGTTTAGGGGTAGTTTCTTCCTGCAAATCGATGCCGGTTGGTTGACCGATGCCAAACTTGTCCAAGTAATTCCAGAGTTTATCCTGGCCCAATTGTTGACCGACGAAAACCATACCGATGTTGTCGGAGCGCTGGATCACCTCGGTCATGGTGATGTCGGGGTGGTATTCGTTGTTCCAAGTTTTGATGGTATATTTGTCAATTTGTAAAGGCCCGGCGCAAATGTCGCAGCGGGTGTCCGGTTCGACTACTCCGGCGTCGATGGCAGCGGCCATGACTAAAACCTTAAAAGTTGACCCGGGTTCGTAGGCAGAAGCAACCAGGGGATTTTGGTAAAGGGAACTGTCGAACTGGGTATAATTTAACGGGTCATACTGAGGCCAAGCGGCCAGGGCTAACACAGCGCCGGTGCGGGGATCCATGATGGCAACCTCTCCGGCGATGGCGCCGTAACGGTCGATACCCCGGCGGAGGAGGTCCTCAACTTTAAGCTGGATGGCCCGATTGAGGTGGAGTTTGAGGCTGCGGCCGTCTTGAGCCGGAAAACCGCCAACGTTGCCCAGGGGGATGGGCCGGCCGGCGGCGTCTTTTTCCTGCACCAGGCGACCGGGGCGACCGCGCAGCTCCAAGTCATAAAAACCTTCCAGGCCAAAATAACCTTGGGGTTGACCGGCGGTGTTTGACCCCAAGAACCCCAAAAGGTGAGCCGCGGTTGAAGCTTCGGGATAGAGCCTGATCGGTTCCATGTCAAAACCAACGCCGGAAAGATTAAGTTGGGCCAAGGACTCTTTTTGACCGGGAGACAATTTTTTGGTTAAAGGCACCCAAGTGGTATCGGTACGAGTGAGTTTGGCCAGAAATTGAGCCGAGTCGGTGGCTAAACCGCCGGCCAGCTTGTCGGCTATTTCCTGAGGGGACAGACGCATATCGGGCAGGTAAGCGTAAGCCAAAAAGCTGTCTTTGTTTTGGACTAAAGGAAAATTGTCGCTGGTGTAAATTTGGCCCCGCTGCGCCGGAAGTTCGTTGCGGCTTGAATGTTGAATTTGGGCCAGTTTAGCTAATGAATCACTGGCCAGAACCTGCCAGTAGAACAGACGGGCCGTGACACTCAAGCCCAAGACCAAGAACAAAGCCCGAATGATTTTCAGCCGGTGCAATGTCATTACCGCTGAGCCAGGGGTTGGCTCAAATTGACGTAGACCACCCGTTCGGGAGTCAGAAAACCTAAGGATGGCGCTTGATCTCTAAGCAGTGTCAAGGAACTGGCTTGAGCAATATGTTGATGCAAAAGGGAATTTTGATCGGTAAGCATTTGAGCTTTCAGTTCCAGAGATTTAAGATCCGATCCGCTCGTCGCCAAAAAGTTGTGGACAAAAATGCTGGCCACGCCTAAAACCACCGCCATGATCGGGGTGGTGATGAAAAGTAAGTTGATAAGTGGTTTTGGTATCATATGGTTTTTATAAATGCCCTAAGCTTGGCGCTACGGGATCGAGGGTTGGCTATGATTTCCTCCAAGTCGGGACTAAGGGGTTTCTTGGTCAGAATAGTGCCTTGGTGGGTCAAGCTAAGAGTTTTAAAGAACTGTTTGACAATGCGGTCTTCACCTTCGTGAAAGCTGATGACGACTAAGCGGCCGCCGGGCTGTAATAGGTTTATGGCTTGAGGCAGGGCGGCTTTCAAGTTGTTAAGCTCGTCGTTGACGGCGATGCGCAAGCCTAAAAATACTTTGGTAGCCGGATGAAGCTTGCCCCGTCTGCGGCCATAGATGCGCTCTACCAGAGCAGCTAATTGGCCGGTGGTGGTGATGGGCCGGAGGCGCCGGAACTCGACGATGGCGTTGGCAATAGGTGCAGCCAAGCGTTCCTGGGCCAGTTTAGTAAAAAGAGTCGTCAGCTCTTTGCGGCCCAAAGCGTTGACCAAATCGGCGGCAGTAACGGCTAAGTCGGGATTCATGCGCATATCCAGGGGGGCGTCGGCTTGAAATGAGAAGCCGCGGGCGGCAGTGTCCAGTTGGAAACTGGCTACGCCCAGATCAAACAGAATGCCGTCAACGGTAGTAAAGCCATGTTCCCGAGCGATAGTCTCCAGATCGGCAAAATTACCCAAAACAACCTTTGCATGGGTAGGGTGCAAACGTTGGTTGGCAATTTTGATTGCCTGCGGGTCTTGGTCTATGCCGAAGATCTGGCCGCCGCGGCGAATAATCTCTTGAGTGTGGCCGCCGCCGCCTAAAGTAGCATCGAGGTATTTGCCGCCGGGCTTGACTGCCAAAAATTCTATAACTTCGTCAAGCAAAACCGGTAAGTGCATTTCAGTCATGATTTACCTCCCTAAATCGGGCAGCGATTTCATCCATATGGCTTGCCGTATTGTTAAAGTGCGTGTGGTAGCGGGCCTGATCCCAGATTTCCACCCAATTAAGCGAGCCGGCGATGACGATTTTTTTGGTTAAACCGGCAAAGCGGCGTAAGTCGGCGCTTAAGAGGGCCCGGCCTTGAGGGTCGAATTGAAGCTCCAGGGCATCATGAGCCAACAACCTAGTTAAAGTACGAGTATGACGATCGGCTAGTGGGCTGGTATGCAGATCGGCTATCAGTTTTTTCCAGGTAGCGGTAGGCAGCAAATATAAGCAGCCATCTAGCCCCCGGGTTAGAATGGGTTTGGCGCCAAGTAGCCTGCGAAATAGCGGGGGAATGGCCAGACGTCCCTTGGATTCGAGTGAGTGATAGTAGCGGCCGAGAAACATCAGTCATAGTGTAGCAGTTTTTATAAGTTATTTCACCACTTTTCACCACCATATAGTAATTAATAGTAAATAACAGAGTGATATACTCTGTCAAGACTTATAAAACCCGAAGTATTATTGACAGGGACGGACCTTGTCAGTAGACTAGATTTGTGACATCAAAAAACCGGATAAAGATCTATGTTGAGAATGGCTATTACCATGTTTATAACCGTGGTGTTGAAAAAAGGGATATCTTCATAGACGATCAAGATTATCGGGTGTTTCTTTATTTGTTGAAATTTTATTTATCCCCCAATCAGAATGCTCCTCATCCGCTTCTAGAAGTTGCAGATGCTATGCCCGTCAGGCCTCGAACATTGGCCCATCTTGGTTCCAAGCTAAATTTATTGGCTTATTGCCTAATGCCTAATCACTTTCATCTACTAATCAATCAGTCGACTATTGACGCCATGACAAAGTTAATGCGCCGGCTGCTGACTACGTATGTGATGTACTTTAACCGGAGATATAAGCGGGTAGGATACCTATTTCAAGGTCGTTACAAGGCTGCGCTCATCGATACTAACGAATACATTCTTTATCTATCTCGATATATTCACTTAAACCCCGTTGAATTTGTGACAGGGACGGACCTTGTCAGTTATGCGTATTCGAGCTATCCATATTATTTGGGTTTAAAACATACAACATGGATACATCCTGAATTAATATTAAATCTGTTACAGGAACAAACCAAAGAAAAGTACCAAAATTTTGTTGAGGGACAAAAACAAGACGATAGGGAGATTTTAGGAAAATTAGTTTTTGAAGAGTGACAGGGACGGACCTTGTCAGTCGGTGACGATGAAGGTGGTTAGTTTATCGACAGTGGCGGTGAGGGTTTTGGCGGAAACAGCAGATTTATATTCTTTCCAGGCTTGGCCGTCCCAGCCTAAGAGTTTAGCCGATGAGGCATCTTGATTTAAGCGCAAGGTGAGTTGAGCCGTACCAGAAAGTTTGACATTATTGGTAAAAATGCCGTACGGGCCGGCTAAAATTTCTCCGCTAGCCGATTTCGGCAGCCCCATGGTTTGGATCATGACTAGGAAAGTGTTATTTGGTAGGCCGGTTTTACCAACTTCAAGTTGAAATTTGCCGTCGCGGGAGCTAAATTTACCCTGCCGGTCGGACATGGTTTGGAGGTTCCACTCACTTTTGAGGTTAAAATTTTGGCTGCCGCCTTTGAAGCGCAGGGTTAGGTTGCCGCCGGAAACGTCTTTATGATAAGCGCACTTGCCGCCGGTGGAGCAACTGCCGAAGAGCAAGTCTTTGCTGACCGGCGGTTGGTCTTTGGTTAAATCGATAGTGCCAAAAGCGCCCTGAAGCAAGGTGCCGGCTTGATATTCTAGTTCGTATTCGACCGAGGTGGCGCCGAGGGTGACGGTGTGGATGGTCAGCGTCACCTCTTGGCCTAATGGGTGTCTGCCGCCAATGGTAGGGGCTAAAGTGACGTAAGGCCGGTCTTTGACATCGATAGTATTGACCGGTTCGTTATTGGTTTTTGGAGTAGAAGAAGGCGGCGGCTTTTTAGTGCAGCCGGTGAGAGAAAGTAAAATCAAAACTAGGAGCAGGATTTTGGTCATTTAAGGTAATCGGCTAGTTTGGCAATACTGACGCGGTTCTGCTTGGCGGTGTCGCGATCGCGGACAGTAACAGTATCATCGGATAAAGTGTCGAAGTCAACGGTGATGCACCAAGGAGTGCCGATTTCATCCTGGGCGTAATAGCGTTTGCCGATGTTGCCGCGGTCATCCCAGGCTACCGGAAGCAGAGGTTTAAGGAGTTTATAAACAGCTTGAGCTTTGGTAACTAAATCGGGTTTGTTGGCTAACAGGGGAAATACAGCAGTTTTGTAGGGAGCTAATTTGGGGTGCAGTTTTAAGACTAGCCTATCCCCTACTTCAGCGTAAGCGTCGATGAGGAAAAATAGGGCAGCGCGATCAACGCCGCCGGAAGTCTCGATGACCCAAGGAGTGTATTCCTTACCAGTTTCGTCTTTATAATTTAGGTGGTGACGAGACAGATCCCAATCACCCCGATGATGAATGCCTTCAAATTCTTTCCAACCGAAAGGTGAATGGTACTCAATATCCTGCGCGGCGCGGGCATAGTGGGCACGCTCTTCGGGTTCATGTTCCCGAAATCGTAAATTATCTTTTTTGATGCCTAAATCAATATACCAATCCAGGCGCTGTTTGGCCCAGTAATCAAACCATTTTTGACCTTCGGTGGCGTCTGGTTTAACAAAAAACTCCAGTTCCATTTGTTCGAATTCACGGCTGCGGAAAGTGAAGTTTCCGGGAGTAATTTCGTTTCTGAAAGCTTTGCCGATTTGGGCAATGCCGAAAGGAATTTTGATCCGAGAAGAGTCGACTACGTTTTTGAAGTTAACAAACACACCCTGAGTAATTTCACCCCGAAGGTAAGTTTTGAGTTTAGGCTCGGTGACGCCTAAATAAACTTCGGTTAAGAGGTTAAAAACTTTGGGTGCGGTAAAATCATGAGCCTGATTGTCGAGACACTGCAGACCTACGGTTTGGTCGGCGCGAAAGCGCTGGTGACATTTTTTACATTCGACCAAAGGATCGGTAAAAGCATCAACGTGGCCGGAAGCCTGCCAAACCTGGGGGTTCATGATAACAGCGGCATCCAAGCCTACGACATCGTCGCGGTCATAAACCATGGTTTTCCACCACTCTTGCTTGATATTCCGTTTTAACTCTGTGCCCAAAGGACCATAGTCCCAGAAACCCTGAAGGCCTCCATAAATCTCGCTGCCGGGAAAAATAAAACCGCGCCTCTTAGCCAATGAAACAATTTTCTCTATCAGATCCATGGGTTAATGATATCATGGTAATTGACGGGTTACCAAACAAATGTTAGTCTGAAAATATGTTAACTAAAATTGATTTATCCCAGATTGGAAAGGTGGTCAGAGACGAAGTTGGGGAAGAGGTAAGGCCGATTAAAAAAGACATGGTTTCTTTAAGGCAGGATATGGGAGGGTTAAAGCAGGATGTTAAGGGCTTGAAACAAGATGTAAGCACTCTGAAACAAGACGTAGGTACTCTGAAACAAGACGTAGGTACTCTGAAACAAGACGTAGGTGGACTCAAAACTGATATGATGGTGGTAAAGACAGATGTGGGCGGATTGAAACAGGATATGGAAGTAGTAAAAAGTGAGGTGGGTGGAGTAAAGCTAGAAATGCGAAGGGGGTTTAAAAAAGTTAGAAAAGACTTAAGTGTGGTGATTAATTTTTTTGATCATGAACATTTGGAACTTCAAGATAGGGTGAGGCAATTAGAGTTAAGGGCGGGGTTTAATTTGTAAGGATAGCCTTGGTGCGCAAGGCGCGGTCGGCGATGGCTTCGATATGGTGCTTTAAGGCAGTTTCGGAGGCGTCCGGGGGAGGGCCAAAGCCCAAGTTATTAACCAGTTGACGGATGTTATTGACTAGAAGCCGGCGGCGCTGCCCCGGTTGGTTGAGCTGCGTGAGAGTAGTGACGACTAAATCGTAAATTTCCGGATGAGCTTGGTGTTCACGGGTCAGCAGGTCGATGACCTCGAGAAGCTGATAAACTTGGGTGACGCGAGCCAGATGGCGGCGAGCCGCCGCGAAACTATTGATGAGTTGAACTTGGGTTAAGATATCCCAAGTTTTACCATGGGCGAAGAAAAATACTCCCTGGGTGGCGGGTTCCAAACTGCCGGCACGGCGGGAGTTGATGCGGCGCACCCCCTTAGCCAAGGCTACAACCTTACCGAAACGGAGAGTAAACAGGGTGACCAGCTTATCCGCCTCGCCTATCTCTTGGTTTTTGAGCACAATCGCCTCGCTAGAGTAGGTGCGGTCCATATCAGTTACAATACGATAAAGATGAGACAATGGCTAGTCTTGGGACTAATCGGGATGGCGATGGGGTTTGTTCCGGGCTATTGGTTGTGGCTGCGGGCTGAGCCAGTGCTTGAGAGTTCAGGTTCAGACAGAGTATTAGCAGCGCAGGATCCGGCGCCATTACCTGAGTCGGTGACCAACCTGGATCAACTAAACTTATTGGTGTTGGGACAAGGCGGACCAGGTCATGAAGGCGGAGAGTTGACCGATGCGATTATTTTGGTGCACCTGGACTTTAAGCAAGCTAAAATCGGCCTGATTTCGATTCCCAGGGACTTGTGGATTGAAGAGCGAAAGATCAATACCCTGTTTGGTTCAGACTACGGGTTACTTAAAAACGCGGTGGCGACGGTGACCGGACAAACGCCAAACTACTTTTTGGCGGTAGATTTTGTGGGGTTTCAACGAGCTATGGGCTATGTATTAGAGGGCATTGAGGTAGATGTGGCGCAGGATTTTGACGATCCCTGGTACCCGACTGAAGGTAAACAACTGGAGCCGTGCGGGCATACGCCCGAGGAAATAGCGGAGCTAACTGGCAAATACACGGATTTTGAACTGCAAAAACAGTTTTCTTGCCGCTACGAGCGGGTCCACTTTGATAGGGGCAAAGTATTTATGAATGGAGCGGAAGCGCTCAAGTATGTAAGGTCGCGGCATTCAAGTTCGGATTTTGATAGAAGTCGGCGGCAGCACGAGGTGATGGCGGGCATAAAAAATAAACTATTTTCCCTGCAAGTTTTAGATAATGTGCCTAAATTTTTTCAGGCGTTTAGTGAACACGTGCGGAGCGATATTGACATAGAGATGGCTAAATATCTGGGACCGGCGCTGAAAAACACTCAGGGTTACAAACTTATCAGCGTGACTTTGTCGACGGACAATGTATTAAAAGAAGGCAAGATTGGTGGGGCTTTTGTGGTGGTGCCGAAAAAGACGTGGAGTGAGGTGCGGGATTACATTTTGACTTCTTTATCGGTGGTAAGATCAAATTCTTGAGTTTGGTCGTTAATGGTGACGGTGTAGTGGGGAGCCTTAGTGCCGGGTTGTTTTTGAATCAGAAGTTTATAGTCGGCGACGGTGGTTTTGCCAGGTAGTTTATAGGTGAAGATGATTTTGGCTTGAGATTGGGGTTGGAGCTGGAAGAAGCCTTCAAAAACGGTTTTGCCTAAATCTTCACTGGTTTTGACTGTATCTGCCTCAAAGCCCAGGGCTTCAACCAGGTTACTGCCGGCAGGCACGTAAAGGCGGACAAAATCTCGCAGGGTACCGTTTAAGCAGAGTTGACCGGCTTCCAGGTTACAGTTAGATGGCGGCTGAGGATTTTTATAGGTGACGGTAACTTTTTTGGTGATGTCTCCGGCAGCGGAGATGGTAATTTCCTGGTCCACGGCTTGCTCCACGAACATGTTGGATTTGGCGCCGCCGAAGTTAGTGTCGTTTAAGTGGAAATAGTCTCCCTGGTAATCTTTGACGCGGCCGGCAACGGAGATACCTTCGGCAGCCTGCTGGAATTTATCTTCGAAGAAGTAGAATAAGATATGTTTTTCATTGATATCGCGGACGACCGTTTCAACCAGCTTGGGCCACGTAGCTTTGGGTGAACCGTAAGCTTTAAGCAAAATGGTTTGCATCATGGGGCCGATGACCCCTTTGCGACTGTCTTTAATGGTAGCCACGGGCCGATCGGCTATGAGTTCCATTTGATAAATGACTTGAGGGCAATTACAGACAGGTTCGATGTCGCTGGTGAAGCTGCCAAAACCGGGCACCTCAATTAGCCCTAATACATCTAATAGGTGTTTTAAAACCTGGGTATCAACGGCAATAACTCCGGTTAACTGTTTAGCCGCCGGTTCACCGGGTAGAGTTTGGTAGTAGGTAGTAAATGTATCCATAGACACCTTAAAGTCAGGAGACAGGTTCATATCCCGTAAGTGCCAGTAGAAAACCAGTGGCAAATATTGCTTGATGGGATCTGGACTTTTCAGACGCTGATTGAATTTAGCATCTAAGGCATAAATGTCGTCGCTTTTTTCGGCATTGACCCGACCTTTGTCCAGGCGCAAGATGCCATAAGCAGTCATAAAGCCACCGGTGGCCCGAAGTTCGGCGTCATTTTGGAATAAAACTAAGTATTTGCGTTCGATATCGACGCCCATGACTTGGGGTAAGAGCTCGATTACCGGCCGAGCGTCGGTCACGGCAATGACAGCGTCGCGACTGAAGGTTTGGGCTTGGGCTACGAGCGAGCGGATGGGTTTACCCTTGACTTCACGGGGGTAACGGCGGGGGTTAATTTGCGCCAGTTCATTTTCGGCAGTTTTAAGTTTATCGGCTACTTTATCAATTTCCGGCATGACTTTTTCCAGGGTTTGGACTGCGGTGACAATCCGGTCTTCAGCCGTGCCGCCCAAGAAGCTTCCCTGGCCTTTGAAACCTAAAACGTCGGCGTAGGGTTCCAGGGCTGATCCGATAATTTGGGCTGAATCTATACCGGCTAAGCCAGCGGTAAGGAAATGATTGCCGTCTTGCCAGTAAGCGCCGATCAGGGGAATAAATTTAGTCCACTTGAGGACTTGATATTGAGTCCGGGTGCGTTCTAACTGAAGCTTGGTGGCCGTAAGTTTAGTATTGGCGGCTACCAGATCCTGGTTTTTACCTAAGGTATAAGTTTCCCGGGCTAAGTTGAGAGTGTCTTTGGCTAAATTCAGGGTTTTAAGAGTAGGAACGGCAATGGCTACTCCCAAAGCTATTAATAGCACTAAAATTAAGATGGCTATTTTCCACCAGTGAACTTTGGGGGGGTTTACCACTTGCTGAACATAGCCTGGGGGGTCTTGAGGATGATCCATAAATCTCGAGTTAGAGATAAGTTTCTAGCATAGTGTGCATCCATTTGGGCGCGTTTGTCAAACGGAATTTCGTTGCGGCCGGAAGTTTGCCAGGGACCGGTGATACCCGGCTTAACGCTTAAAATATCTTTAATTAGGCCTCTGGTATAGGGGTATTTTTGCTGTTGAGATATCAATTCTTTTTTGAGGTAAGCCCGGGGACCAACCAGGCTCATTTCGCCTTTAAGCACGTTGTAAAGTTGGGGAAATTCGTCGATAGTAATCGAACGCATGATTCGGCCTAAAGTAGTAATCCGAGGATCGCGAGCTAGCTTCCAGTCACCCTGTCTGAATTTGGCTAAAAGCTTGGGGTTTTTTTGGAACAGAATTTCGTCGGCGTTGTGGACCATGGTCCGGAATTTATACAGCCAAAATTCTTGGCCGCCTTTGCCGACGCGTTTGTGTTTATAAATGATCGGGCCAGGGGAATCCAGTCTAATTAAAATAGGCATAATAATCCAAACGGGTAAAAATACCACACTTAAAATCAGGGCCGAAATAATGTCTAAAAAGCGCTTGATCATTTATTAGGTATATTGCTTATTGCCCGTAGTTATTAATTCTTCGATAACTTTTTTGATGTCGGGAACCGATTCCTGGGGACAGACCATGATCACGTCTGGGGTAACCACGATTAACATACCCTCTAAATCCAGGGTGGCAACCAGCTTGTCGGTGTAGTTATAGACCAGGCTGTCTTTGGTGTGATAGGTAACTACCTTACCCTTGGTAATGTTTTCTTGCGGCTCCTTTTGGAGCGCTTCTTTGAGAGCCTCCCAGGTACCGATGTCGCTCCAACCCATGTCGGCGGAAACGACGACGGCTTGCTCCGGCTTTAGGCGCTCCAAAATAGCCGTGTCAAAGTGAATTTTTTCTAAGCGGGAGTAAAGGGTGGTTAATTTTTCCGGATGACCACGTAAAATCATCAATTGCTTATACATTTCGGGCATAAACTCTTGATAGCGGTCAAGTAAAAATTGGGGAGTGGCGATAAAGTAACCCGGGTTCCAACTGAAATTGGGGCGATGGAAGAAAACCCGAGCTTGTTGCAGACTGGGCCGGTAGTGCCAACTAACGAATTCGTGAATATTAAGATTATCGGTGCTAGCGATGACTTTGCCCATTTCAATCCAACCGCAATTTTGGTTGGGGAAACGGGCTTTTTGGCCGACAAATAAAATTTTGTCTTGATGATCTTCGATATATTTGGCACCAATGGAAATAACTTGTTTAAATACAACTGTTTTTGACATGAGATGGTCGCTCCAAAGAATCACAAATGGTTCGTGGCGACCGCGATTCGAGAAAATAGCCGCGATGTAACCGACGGCAGCAGCCACGTCGCGCATTTCCGGTTCGGCGATCAGGTTTTCCGCAGGTAATAGAGGTACCTGCTCTCGGATGATATGAGCATATTCGGCGCCGGTGGAGATATAAATATCTTCCCAGAGGAATTCTGGACGTAATCGATCTACGGCGAGTTGAAGAGTAGATTGATCATTGATCAGCTTCTCGAATTGTTTGGGAGAAGCTTTACGGCTCACCGGCCACATCCGGGTACCGGCTCCGCCGGCGAAGATAACTGCTTTCATAGTATTTGTTCCATGGCACGGTTAAATTTGTCTAAACTGAACCTGTGGGCATTATGGCGACAAGCTTGCCAGCTAAAGCTAGCTTTAGGGAAATTTTTGACAGCAGTAACCAGATTGGAAATAGTGGGTGAATCAAATAAAATTCCAGTTTCATGGTTAATGATTTCGGCAGCGCCACCGCGATTCAGGGCGATAATCGGTTTGCCGCAAGCTTGGGCTTCCACCATAGTCAGGCCGAATGATTCTTCCCCGGGGAAGATTAAGCCACGGCAACTTTGATAGTAACCGAGCAGCTGGCTGTCTGTCAATTCACCGATAAATTCTACGGTAGGTCCGGCTAGGCGGCGGAGTCGTTGGCCATGGCGACCAGTGCCGACAATTTTTAAGGGCAACTGGAGTTGATTAAAGGCGGTAATAGCTAGCTTTATGTTTTTGTGAGGCACGAGGCGGGAAACGATAAGAAAGTAGTTGTCAGTTGTCAGTTGCCAGTTTTCAGTTTTCGGTTTGAAGAAATCCGTGTCCGTAGGGGGGTAGATAACGGTGGCGTCACGATGATAGTACTTGTGGATTTGGCGGCGGACGGTTTGAGAAATTGTGAGTAAGACATCGGGACGTTGGGCAGCCAGATAATCCCACAGCCTAAGTTTATTTAAGACAATGGGCATAAGGGGAAATTTGGCCCAGTGGCGATATTCTTGGGGGGCCAAAT
>Ga0209542_10007367_pt1 | contig 20995 bp, 20 predicted proteins | sample RifCSPhighO2_01_FD_184028 | JGI IMG/M metagenome (GOLD analysis project Ga0209542, IMG submission 184028) | Soil microbial communities from Rifle, Colorado - Rifle CSP2_plank highO2_0.1 (SPAdes) (version 2) | ecosystem: Environmental > Terrestrial > Deep subsurface > Rock core/Sediment ... | reverse complement strand
GTCTCGACCCTCATCGCAAAAGACAGCAAAAAAGCACGCGAGTACACGATGAAGGGACGCACCGTTGCGGTCATCTCCGACGGTTCAGCTGTCCTCGGCCTCGGCAATATCGGCGCGCTCGCGAGCCTGCCCGTGATGGAAGGGAAGTGTGCGCTTTTCAAGACCTTCGCAGATATCGATGCGGTGCCCATCGTACTCGATACGCAGAACCCTGATGAGATGGTGGAAACCATCCTCCGCATCGCCCCCGCCTTTGGCGGCATCAACCTCGAGGATATCGCCGCACCGAAATGTTTTGACGTGGAGCGGCGCGTAATCAAAGCGCTCGATATTCCGGTCATGCACGACGATCAGCACGGCACCGCGGTTGTCGTCCTCGCCGCGCTTCTCAATGCTCTCAAAGTGGTGGGGAAACGCATCGAGACATCACGTATCGTCATCTCTGGTGCGGGAGCCGCGGGACACGCGACCGCAAAACTGCTCCACGCGGCAGGCGCGGGAGAGATCCTCGTGCTCGACAAGAAAGGAATCATCGACGCGACGCGCGGGGAAGCACACAAGAAAGAGCTCGCCGCCTTCACGAATCCAAAGAATGAAAGGGGAAGTCTGCACGACGCGCTCCGCGGAGCGGATGTTCTCATCGGGGTATCGGGGCCGAAACTTGTGACGGCGCAGGATATCCGTCTCATGGCGAAGGACGCTATCGTGTTTGCCATGGCGAATCCTACTCCCGAAATCATGCCCGACGAGGCAAAAAAAGGCGGCGCGGCAATCGTCGGTACCGGCAGGAGCGACTTTCCAAACCAGATAAATAACTCACTCGCATTCCCCGGCATATTCCGTGGGGCGCTCGATCATCGTGTACGGGCCATCACCGAGAAACACAAACTTGCAGCTGCAAAAGCGATTGCTGCGCTCGTCCCGAGGCCGACGGCAGAGAGAATCGTCCCCGACATGTTCGACAAACGAGTCACAAAGGCGGTTGCAAAGGTCATACGGTAGGCGCGCTCGCTCAGGACGCTCCTTAGGCTATAATCGCAAGACAATAGATAACCGCCCGTAGCTCAATGGTTAGAGCACCGAGCTTATACCTCGGGGGTTCTTGGTTCGAGTCCAAGCGGGCGGACATGGCACATACGCACGAGACACTCTGCTATACCGCTGAAGTTTTCATCGTGTATGAGGACAAAGTACTCCTGCGCATGCACGATAAGCATCACTTTTGGTGTTCGGTAGGCGGGCACATCGAGTTGGGTGAGGACCCCAATGAGGCGGCGCTTCGCGAAGTAAAGGAAGAGGTTGGACTCGATGTCGAGCTGTGGACCGGCATGAAGCGCTTTACCGAGGAGGCATCCGAGCGTCCTCGGTTTCGCGAGCTCATCCCGCCCGTCGCTGTTAATCGTCACGGGGTTCCACCTTTGCACGAGCACGTGACGTTTGTATTTTTTGCTTCTACGGGAAAGCCCGATGTGGTACCGGAGCGGGAGGAGGATGAATGGCGCTGGTGTACAAAGGATAATCTTGCGCAGATGGATTTGCGGCCGAATATCCGAGCGTATGCAGAAGCCGCGCTCGACGCACTCGCTTCATCTGACGAGGATAGCGAGTGAAATGAAAGTGTAATCACATTCATTTCCGAGCGACGCAGTCAGCAAAGGTTAAAAGCCCCGCGGCTTGCCGCGGAGACAAGCGGGCGAAGTCAGGCTTCGCCCGCTTGGGACCTAGGGCGTGCCCTAGGGGTTTGACACCTTTCATAATGTGCATTACAGGCATTGCGCTAGATGGAGTGCATGCGACAATTGCCCCATGTACCACTTCTCCCGCATTGCACTCTTCGTCTTCGTAGCACTTTTTACACTCGTACCGCATCAGACGCTCGCACAGACGAACGCTGAATTGCAGACGCGCATTCAGGCGCTGCTTACGCAAATAGCACAGCTGCAAGCGCAGCTCGGCCTCCCTGTGACCACCACTCCAGCGACACCTTCGACGAGTGCACCGAGCGTGCCCGCGCAAGCGTCATGCCCGCAAATCAACCGCATTCTAAAGCCGGGGATGGAAGGAGCGGATGTGAGCGCACTCCAGCGTTTTCTTACAGCAGACAGAAGTGTCTACCCTGAGGGACTCATCACAGGGTATTACGGGTCACTCACCGTGGTGGCGGTCCAGCGTTGGCAGGCAAAAAACGGGATAGCGTCTTCAGGCGCGCCCGATACGACAGGGTTCGGACAGGTTGGTCCCCGCACTGCCGCCGCGATGAGCGCGGCGTGCATCCTCGGCGGCCCCGTGGCGAGCGGTTTTATGGAAGTGCATCCAATCTCGGGAACCGCGCCACTCACGGTCTCGGTGAAAGTCACTGTCAATACGTTGAAATCGTGCGAGCCATCAGTGTACTCTCTCTCATGGGGCGATGCGGCAGCGGCGCAAAACATCACCGTAGCGGCAGGCGCATGCGATCAACTCCAGCGGACGTACACGCATCTTTACACCTACGGTGGCACATACGTCGTCCGCCTTGCGTCTGGCCCGCACCAATCGACCGCTTCGGTCGTGGTGAGCGGCCCGAGCGCGCCTTCGACGACGAGTGCACTGCCTGTAGATAAGATAGACGCATCGGTTACCTCCGGCGCTGCGCCGCTCACCGTGCGATTCACCGGTGTCCTCACGACAAAAAATGGCGCATGGAGAGCGGGGGAAAATACCTTCAGTACGCTTGATTTCGGAGACGGGACGAGCGTGCGCCTCGCGCTTCCTCGAGAGCCCAACACCGCGCAATCGTTCACCGTTGATCATACGTATGTGCAAAGCGGCACCGTGCGGGCCACGCTCTATCAGGGCCCTCAGGGCTCCGCGCTCGTCGGCCAGCCGATATCGATTACGATAAGCGCCGGCTCTGCCTCTTTGCCTGCACAGAAATTCGAAGCCTCGCCGCAGAGCGGCAGGGCGCCATACACGGTTACGTTCACCGGTGTCGTCAATTCTGACAACGACGCGTGGTGTTCGGCGGGATGTTCGAACACACTTGATTTCGGCGACAACACGTCAGTACAAGTCCCGCTTCCGGCAAATCAAAACTCCGCGCAATCGTTTACCGTCCAGCACACGTACGTGGCAGCGGGCACGTATTCTGCGAGGCTCTATCAAGGGAGTGCGGGCGACGCTCTCATTGGTTCCGCAATCACGATATCTGTCGAGGCGTCGGAGGCCTCTCTCCCTCAGCAGAGCATGAGCGCCTCGCCACAAAGTGGCACAGCACCGCTTCTCGTACGCTTCAGTGGCACAGTAACGGGAGCAAGCAAAGGATGGTGTGCGGGCGGATGTGCATCAACGCTCGATTACGGCGACGGCACATCCGCAGAAGTTCCGCTCCCACCATCCGCGACAGGAGTGAACACGTTCTCAGTCGAACATACATACACTACAGGCGGGACGTACACGGCGACACTCTATCAGGACGCGAAGGGTGATGGATATACACCTGTCGGCTCAGTCACGGTGCAAGTGGCGGCCGATCCTGTGAGCTCGTACCAATACGGGACGATGGAAGTCTCGGTCGTGAGCGGACGGACCATCTCGGTTCGCTTCGATATCCCGACGGACTGCACCGCATACGAGCTCTCGTGGGGCGACGGAAGGGATACACGTCAGCAGTCGCAAAGTTCATCGTGCGCACAGTTCGCAAGTACCAAGTCGTTCTCGCATGAATACACGAGCGGGGGGATGTATTCGGTCACGCTCCGGCGCGGACCCTCACTCACGCGCACCGATACTGCGACTATTTCTGTCTCCAATTAGTTATTCCGCATGCAGGTCACGGGCAAGCACGGAGGCGCGTGCCGCGAGTTCCGGATATTCGGCGAGCGTGCGATCACGCGTCACGAGCGCGACAGCTTCTTCCCGCGCGGCTTGAATAAGCTTCACGTTTTTGAGCGCTTCCATACCGAGGTCCGATACGCCCCACTGCTTGCGACCGAGGAGGTCTCCGGCACCGCGGTTTGCAAGATCGGCTTCCGCGAGCTTGAAGCCATCATCGCTCGCTTCGAGTGCCCGCAGCCGCTTCAGTGACGTCTCGCTCTTCGTCTCCGGCATGAGAAAGCAAAACGGTGGGTGCGATGAGCGCATCACGCGGCCGCGGAGTTGATGGAGTTGGGAAAGGCCAAAGCGCTCAGGTCCTTCGATGACGATGACGGTCGCATTCGGGACATTGACGCCGACTTCGACGACCGATGTGGAGACGAGCACATCGATTTTGCCCTCAGCGAACTCCCTCATCACGCTTTCTTTGGTGGGCTTTCCGCCAGAGGCGGACCCGCCTTTGGCGGGCATTGAGCCGTGCAGGAGACCGACTCTGTATTCGTGAAATACGTCCGCTTGTAAACGCTTTGCCTCAGCTTTGGCTGAGCGTGTCTGTACCGCATTGAATTTTGCGGGATCGGGCTCATCGATACGAGGGCAGATGACGTATGCCTGTCTCCCTTTTGTGAGTTCAAGCCGCACACGATCATATGCGCGCTCGCGGTCCGACGGCTTCACGAGTTCGGTACTCACTTTCGCGCGCCCCGGCGGAAGTTCGTCGAGGAGCGAGATGTCGAGGTCGCCGTAGATAGTGAGGGCGAGTGTGCGGGGGATGGGTGTCGCGGTCATCGAAAGAAAATGCGGCATCGAATCGCCTTTGCGAGCGAGCGCGCTGCGCTGGCGCGTACCGAACCGGTGCTGCTCGTCGACGATGGCATACGCGAGATGTTTGAATTTCACCGACTTCTGAATAAGCGCATGAGTCCCGACGACCATTGCAATCTCACCGCCAGCGACCCACTTCAGAAATTGCGCGCGCGAGATGTCGGTCGCAGCACCTCGCTTCACCTTCGACGGGAATTTCTTGCAACCGCTTCCCGTGATGAGCCCGATATTGATGGGGAGTGCCCCGAAGTATTCGATAAACGATTGGAAATGTTGGCCCGCGAGTATCTCGGTCGGCGCCATGTACGCGACTTGCAGGGTACCGCTTGTCCTCTCGGGCGGCCGCGAATGTACGACTGCATAGGAGGTTGCGGCGGCGACGAGCGTCTTTCCGGCACCGACATCGCCCTCGAGGAGCCGCGCCATCGGAGTGCCTTTTCCGAAATCGCCGATGATGTCATTGATAGCTCGCACTTGTGCAGATGTCGGGGTGATGGGCAGTGTCTCAAGAAAACGTCGCACGTGTTCTTCTGCGTCGAGGATGGGGAAGGCAGCCTGTGTGTCATTTTCTGCTCGCTCCTGTGCCCGCGCAATCTGCAGAGCGAAAATCTCTTCGAATGCGAAGCGCTTGCGCGCGGCTTCGGCGTGCGCCTCTTTTTCAGGTACATGAATGTAGTGGAGTGCGCTTGCGATGTCGGGCAGGTGGTAGCGGGCACGCACGTCATCGGGGATGGGGTCCGGCACCATTTTGTGAGCCTCAGCTTCGAAGACTTTTTTGAGCGCGTGATAGAACCACAGACTCGTAATGCCACGACTTTCTGGATACACGGGGAAGAGTGCGCCGGAATCTTGACCCTCGAAGAGTCCATCGGACACGGCGCCGGGAGGGAGAATCTCGACCTCAGGATTCGCGATGTACGGTTTGCTCGCGCTCCCACCCACTGTGCCCGTGAGTTTGACAGCTGCCCCCTCAGGAATATATGAGGCGATGTAGGGCTGGTTGAACCACATGAGCTGAACGACTCCCGAGCTGTCCTCGAATTTTCCGACGGTTGCAGTCCGGCGGCTTTTCCATAGACGCTTCGCCTTCAACTTTGAAACCGAACCGATAAGTGTCACCTTTTGGCCTGACACGAGTGCAGAGGCGCGCGCGGACGCGCCAGCCCGTTCGTACCGCGACGGGAAGTGTCGAAGCAAACTTTTTATATCGGTGACACCGAGTTTTTTGAGGGCCGTCGTCTGCACGCTGGTGAGGCGGAAATGTGCGTCGAGTGCATCCGAAGGCTGCATGCCGGTCAGTATACCCCGTGAGATATTTCGACATTCTTCTTCATTTGCCCGTTCCTGCGAGACATACAATGTGCAGCTCGCTCCTTCCGCGCGTTATCCCACGAGGGTATACCGCCCGCTATTCACAGCCGTGTGGCGGAGGCCCTTGCGCCGCGGCCTGCCCTAGGTACCATATGCGAGCATAATTATAAGAATAGGCGTTTTGGACCATGATGTTCAGTGACGAAGGAGAAGAGAAGGAGCTTACTGAGGACGCAATCAGTGAAATAGCAGATGACGTGGACGTAGAGGAAGCTGCCGTAGAGGAATTTGACGAGTTTGGCGGCGGTCTCGAAGAGGACCGCGGCCTCTAGGTCGTTCTTTGGGGGGGGGGTGGCACGTGCCCGACCTTTATTGACCTGACTCGCATGATATACTTTTCACCATGACGAAAGCTGATATACGGGGCAAGAAAGTGATGATTGTCGAGGACGACCCGCTTCTCCACAACCTTCTTGCCGACAAGATGGCGCAGTTGCGGGAGCGTGGCGTCGAGGTTTTCCCGATGGTCAACGGGGAGGAGGGGCTCGCGAAAGCGATAGAGGTGACTCCCGACCTCGTCCTGCTCGATCTCGTACTGCCGGGGATGACCGGCTTCGAATTCCTTGAGAAATTGCGCGCGCAAAAAGGTCTTGAGAAGACACCAGTCGTCATACTCTCAAATCTCTCGGGCGATGAGGACAAGGAGCGCGCAAAAAAGCTCGGCGTTGTCGCGTACCTCATCAAGGCCGACTTTTCACTTTCCGAAATATCCGGAGCAGTCGAGGAGATATTGCTCGGCCGCGCAATGAGTGCGCACGACGGAGATGCACCTTCGATAAAAAAGACCGCATCCGGCGGTTACATGGTCTATCTATGATGAGCATTCTATTGAAATATCTCGGTACAGTCGCTGCGGTGTATCTCACCGTCTCGCTCGTGCCGGGGCTTCAAGTCACTGATTGGACGACGACGCTGCTCGTTGCGCTCGTATGGTCGGTCATCACGATGGTTATACGGCCGGTACTCACCATCCTCACACTCCCGATTACACTCGTCACGTTCGGGCTTTTCGCTTTCATACTCAATGCTTTGCTCTTTTGGGCGATGACGCTCGTGGTGCCCGGTTTTGAAGTCGCGGGATTCTGGGGGGCCCTGCTCGGCGTCATCGTCCTTTCGCTCCTCAACTGGCTCATCCAAAAAATCCTCTAGCGGGCCCGAATCGCAATGATCGGCATTTTCGATTCAGGCGTAGGCGGACTTACCGTCCTCAGCGCGATGCGCGCCGTATACCCGTCAATCGATGTCATATATTTCGGTGACACGGCAAACGCACCATACGGTTCACGGAGTCGCGAGGAGCTCACCGAGCTTACCGTCGCCAACATACAGTTCCTCCTTGACCGAGGGGCTACGACAATCGTGAGCGCATGCAACAGTGTTTCTGCATCACTCGCACTCTCGGTCTACGACATGTTGTCTGTGCGTCCCGAAATGCTCATCGAAATGGTGGGACCATGCGTTGCGGCGTTCCGCGGGTCGGGGGAGAGACTGGCACTGTGCGCGACAGTAGCCACGATAGAGTCGGGTATTTATCAAAGCGCTTTCAGAATGATAGGGAAGGATGTACTCGCATTTCCGATACCCGAACTCGCAAACGCAATCGAAAGCGGCGCGGACGAAGATGTATACCAGCGGCACATCGAAGCGGCGCTCGCTTCGGTGCCGACGGATGCATACGATTGCCTCATCCTCGGCTGCACGCACTATCCGCTCGCGATAGAGGCATTTCGGCGACTCATACCTGACAAAAAGATTTTTGATCCCGCCGAGGCAGTCGCCGAGCGTGTTTTGCGCGATTTGTGGCCACGCGAAATGGGATACGGCACATCGAAATTCTTCCTGAGCAGGGATTCCGTGCAATTCCGTACGCTCGTACGCGAATTATTTCCCGACAGCGAGCCGAATATTGAAGTGATTACGCGCTAATCGTCGAGGCTAGGAACGCGTGTCCCGCGCAGCTCCTTTGGTGAAGTCGGACAGTTTCGCTCCCGACCTCAAAGGAGGATAACTGCAGCCGCTCGAAGCAGACTGTACCGTATACTGTGGACTAATGGATGCGCCTTTCTCGCCGCACGAAGTTAGTCTGCGCACGCGCGTATCGAAAATGCCGATATTCGCGGCAGTCATCGTCGCAATCGTAGCCCTCGCCGCCGCCTCGGCTGCGCTCGTACGTGCGCCGGAGCCGCTCACCGCGGTTCCCGAGACAAAGACCGTTCTCGTGATAAAGAATCCGCCTGCGCTCGATGTCGTGTGGGAGCACTTTCGCTCGGGAATGAAATCAGAAGGTTTCGAAGAGGGGGCAAACGTACGCTATGTGGTGATGGAAGTGGGAGGCGATCTCGCTGCGACCAAACGCACACTCTCCCCGGTTCTCGAGACAGGCCGCGTCGACCTCGTCTTCACAATGGGTATAACCGCGACACGCGCGGCAAAAGAGGTGACGGATGACCTCGGCATACATACCCCTGTACTCTTTGCGGTCGTCTCCGACCCTGTCGGCGGCGGGCTCGTCGCGAGTCTGGAGAGCTCCGGCAACAACATGACGGGCGTCACTCCCGCAAACGAGCGGGCCGCATCGAAACGACTCGAGCTCTTACAGACGGCGCTCCCCGACATCAAACGCATCGTGTACGGCTGGAACGATGAGAAAACAGCCGGTCTTTCGGGCCTGCGCATGATAACGCCATCACTCGGGCTCGAACTCGTCGAAAGAAAAGTTGTGTCCGCTGGCGAGATGCGCAGCTTTTTGCAGACCTTCACGTACAACGAGGGAGATGCGATATTGCGCGCATCGGATGGCATCGGTGCAGCGACGGTCGTCGACGCGGTCGCTATCGCACGTGAGAAAAAGGTGCCGCTCGTCGGGACGAACAGCGGAGATGCGGAGCGCGGCGCTTTCATGAGTTATGGCGCCGATTATGCGAAGATTGGGGTTCAAGCGGCGCGTCTCGCCGGAGAGATTCTCCGCGGTGTGCAACCCTCCGACATACCGATAGAGGAGGCGGTCACCTTTGAAACGAGCGTGAATACAGCAACAGCGCGGGCGATAGGAATCGAACTACCGCAATCGTTCCTCCTGCAGGTGAGCCACGTATACGAAAATTGATCATGCTCAGATTCCGGTTGCACACCAAATTCATAGTGTTGCTTACGAGCGTTTCGCTCGTGCCGCTCATCGTCGTCGCCGGCGTTACGCTCGCGCGTTACCAACAAACACTCGAAGACGACGCGAGCAAGCTCGGACATCAACTCGCATCAACTGCCGCGGCAGAGATTAGGAGCTTTATGGTCTCGCAATTCGGCATTCTCGAAAACATTGCCGCTATTTACCATCCCGATTTTCCGATTGAGCCGAACATTGCCGAGGATATCACCGAGATTACGCTGCTCCGCAGTGAGAATTTTATGGATATTTCCGTCGTCGATGCGGCAGGGGACGAAATCGCACGTAAAAATCGTCTCCTTGTCGTGACGGAAAACGATCTTGGCAACGTCAGCGCGACTGAAGCGTTCGCGTCAGTACGTGAGCGCGGTGTGTATGTCGGGCCCGTCTACGTTCGCTCGGGTCGGCCTTTTTTTGATCTCGGCCGGCGCATCATCGACTCGCAGGGCAAATTCGCGGGGGCGGTCTTTGCGCAAGTCGATGCACGCATCATGCCGGACGTGGTCGGCGATATTTCCGAAATCGTCGATCCGCCCGGACGTGTCTACATCGTGAACGAGCGCGGTACTGTCATCGCGCATCCCGACCTCTCGTATGTCCTTGCCGAGCGCGATCTCTCTGCCTTGCCGCCGGTGCACGCGATCGCGGAGAATCCCGAGAACCACGACATGGCGGCTTCTGGCACATACGTGAACGAGAATGGTGATCGTGTGCTCGGTTCCTCGCACCCGATGACGATTCAACTTTTCGATCTTCGGTCTTCCGAGACGCCGAGCATCAATTGGTATGTCATCGCGGAGCAACCCGAGGCGAGCGTCTACGGCGAGGCGCGCCGTGCGGCGTATTTCTCGCTCGCTGTTTCGCTCATCGCGGTTCTGCTCGCCATCGCAGCCGCTGTCTTTTTCGCCGGACGCATCTCGCGCCCTATCGAGGCGCTTCACCGCGCTGCACTTGAATTCGGCAAGGGCAACCTCGGCTACCGTGCTTCTGTCGAGACGCGAGATGAGATTGGCGACCTCGCGCAGAGTTTCAACACAACTGCAGGAGAGCTCGAAAAGACAGTCGCCTCGCTCAAGAGCGAAGAGCAGGTGACCGCGGCCGAACGCAACAAACTCTCGCTCATTCTCGCCGGCATCACCAATGCGGTGATTGCTGTCGATCTCGGGGGCAACATCATCCTGTTCAACAGGTCGGCTGAGGCGCTTACCGGTCGAAGCGTGCGCGATGTGATGGGCAAGGCGGTGAAAGACATCATCAACCTGCGCGATGGCGAGCGAGTCATAGATCAGTCCGAGTACTCTCCGGTCTCAGACGCGCACTCCGAAGGACCGGTATTTGCCAAAAACAATCTTCGCATGCAAGGCAAGGACGGAGAGGAACACTTCGTCAACGTCGTATCCGGCCGCATTCGGGAAGGGCTCAATATCAACCTCGGATGCGTCATTACGTTTCAGGACATTACGCGTGAGTACGTCATGGACCGCACGAAGCGCGAATTCGTCTCTATTGCCGCGCACCAGTTGCGCACGCCGCTCACCGGTATGTCGTGGACAGTCGAAGCCCTGCTCTCGGAAGCGAAAGGCACACTGAATGCCGCACAGAAGGAGCTTGTGGAGCGCGGCCTCGACGCCATCAAGCGGATGGTGGATCTCGTCAACGACCTCCTCGATGTGAGCCGCATCGAAGAGGGGAGATTCGGCATCAAGCCGGAAGTGCAGCCGCTTTCCCCGCTCCTTTCGCGCGTGCTCGACAATTTGAAGAAGCAGGCCGCAAAGAAGAGCGTGAACCTCGAATCACGGATTTCGCCCGATCTCCCGCTGGTTAGCATCGATGCAGATAAAATGGAATTTGTCCTCAACAACATTGTAGACAATGCGGTAAAGTACACACCCGCGGGAGGCACCGTAGAGGTCAGCACGCGTACGGAGAAGGGCGCAATCCTTATTGAGGTACGCGACACTGGCATCGGTATACCGGCAGCGGAGTTCGACCGCGTATTCACGAAATTCTTCCGCTCGCGCAAGGCGCTCCTGTACCACACGGACGGCTCGGGTCTCGGTCTCTATGTCGCAAAAAACATCGTCGAACAGCACGGCGGCAGCGTCGCGTTCCAATCGGTGGAGAATCAAGGCACCACCTTCGTTATATCTCTGCCGCAGACTGCACGGTAGACGGCTATACACAGGCACCCTCATATCGTCCGCGTGAGCGAGGTACCATGTACGGGTGCCGCCGACAAACGAACCAACCGTGATGAATACACCTGAGCCGCAACCTGACGCGGCTGCAATCGGCTCAAGCGGGGCATCGCGCCGACTTTGGGCGGGACTTGCGCTCGTTGTACTCGTTATCGCTATCGCCGCCGGATATCTATGGATGAGCACCGAGTCCGCACCGGTCGCCTCGGTTCCAAAGAAGATTGCGGTAGTTGGCATCCCGCAGGTTAAAGAAGCCGACGACGGATTCGAGGAAAAAATGATTGAGCTCGGATATGCCGACGCAGAATTCATCGAGCGCGAGGTCGTGATTGGGCCGACGTTCGAGCAGAACTTGCAGGTCGCGATTCAGGAGTTCATCGATGGCAACGTCGATCTTATCTTTGCCAATTTCGAGGCGCCGGCAAAAGTGGCGCAGACGATGACCGCCGCGCAGAGCCGCACCGATATACCCATCGTGTTCATTTCGCGCCTGCATGACCCTGTCACGATGAAGCTCATCGACTCATTCCAGTCTTCCGGCAACAACCTGACCGGCATCGCCACCAATCTCTCGCATCTTATTCAGCGCCACCTGCAGTTCATCAAGGACATTGATCCGAATGCGACCAAACTCGGGGTGTTTGGAAAAGGATTTCAAGTGCCGTCGGTAGCCGGCGAATACTTCGAAACGGTCAAGCGGGAGGCTCCCAAATTCGGTCTGACGGTCGTCGAATACACGACTGATGCGCCGCCACCGCAGGCCAAGGCAGAGTTCGAACGTATCGCCGCTGGCATCGAGAAAGGGGACATCGACGCGCTCATGCACATTGGCGGCCACTACTATTCCACGCAGGAGGCAGGCGAATCAGAGCTGGCCATTCGGCTGGGTATTCCGATGGCGACAAATTATGAGGATATGCCACGCGGCGGGCACTTCACGCTCTCCAACGGCACGTATGAATCTGGTCAGCAGGCAGCGGTCGTCGCCGACAAAATATTCAAAGGTGCTCTGCCGGCAGACATTCCCATCGAGTATGCGCAAAAGGAGATTCTCTCGCTCCACGCTGCCCGCGCGCGCACGGCGGGCATCACGTTCCCCGATACGATGCGCTACCTCGCGGACAATATATACGAGGACGACTCAATGTTTCCCGCGTTTGAGAATCATTGAGCAATCACTGCGATTCGCGCAGGTAAAGATGCAGAAAAGTTTGATTATGCACGTTGTGCGCCGAGGCAGTACTATGCTCGCTCACCTTGAACGTGCCACGCATGGCCGCGTACAATGGATACATATTCCATAACCTCTTACCCACATGCCCCAATCCAATCAGCCGAATATCAGCACGCCGCAGATGCCGCACGAAATGGCAGCGCATTGGGACAGGCGGTTGTTATACGGACTCGGTGCCGTCGCTCTTGTCGCGACAGCCGCTGCTCTCTTCTGGTTCAAGCCGGTGCAGGCACCCGTAACCGTTGAACCGAAAGTCATAGGCATCGTCGAATTTCCGCAGCAGCTCGATGCAAAAGTGGGTTTCAAGGACGCGATGGAAAAGCTCGGGTATGTCGAGGGCGAAAGCGTCATATATGAAGAGCGGCAGGTTGTGGCAGGCGCCACCATGTTCGAAGATATAGACGCGGCTCTCACGGAACTCATCGAGGATGATGTTGACCTTCTCTGGCTCTCCCTCGAGCATCAGAGCAAAGCAGCGGTGAATCTCACTGCGAAGATAGGCCGCACGGACGTACCCATCGTCTTTCTCTCCCATTTTCACGATCCGGTAGAATTCGGCATCATTCAGTCGTACCGCTCCTCCGGAAATAATGCCACTGGCGTGACGACCGACATGAACGAGATCGTGCAGCGAACGCTTGAATTTTTCCGCTCTATGGACCCGTCAATCACTGTTATCGGGGTGTTCGGCGAGGGTTTTAGCGTGCCACCTATCGGCGGCGCGGTCTTGAAGACACTCAAAGAGACGGCGCCACGCATGGGCTTCGAGTTGAAGGAGTACACGTCTACCGTCCCGCCTCCCGAGGCCGAGGCTGAGTTCAATCGCGTCGCCGCGTCGATTCAGAACGGCGACATCGACGCTCTCTTCCACATCGCCGGTCACCACTACGTCACGCAAGAACGAGGGGAGTCCGATCTTGCCATTCGGCTCGGTATCCCGATGTTTTCACCATTTGAAGACCTTCCGAATGGTGGACAGTTCTCGTATTCCGATGAGTTCGGTGTGTCCGCCGCGCAGTCAGCGACCATGGTCGATAAAATCTTCAAAGGTACAATGCCATCGGATATTCCAGTCGAATACGGATCCAAGACTGTGCTCACGCTTGTACTCGATAGGGCAGAGGCCGCAGGCACGGTATTCCCGCAAGGCATGTACTTTCTCGCGGAAAATATTTTTGAAAGTTGGCAAGACTTCCCAGTTCGCTGGGTGCCGCCGGAAGAGCAGGACAAGATACAAAATTAATACAGACGACGCCACGGCTCGGATGTCTTTTGCACGCGTGCTTGACGTATACCCCCTAGGGGGTATACTTGTCGCATATGAAGTATATGGACGACAAAAACAAATCGCGCGTCATCCGCCGACTCAAGCTTCTCGAAGGTCAGGTACGCGGTCTGCAAAAGATGGTCGCGAATGACACGTACTGCATTGATGTGATTACTCAAACATCAGCCGTAAAGCAAGGGCTCTCTAACGTAGAAGACTTACTCCTTGAGAACCATCTCGATCACTGCGTTCATCATCAGATGAAAACCGGCCAAACCGCCAAGGCAAAGGCGGAAATCATAAAGGTCTATAAGCTGAAGAGGAAATAATATGCATACAGAAACGTACAGAGTCAAAGGAATGCATTGCGCCTCATGCTCCTCAGTCATCGAGAAAACTTTTAAGAAGGTGGACGGTGTGCATTCTGCAGAGGTCAATTATGGTACAGAAAAAGCAAAGATTTCTTTTGATCCATCAAAAACAAGTCCTCACGACCTTTCCAAGCACATTGAGCCACTCGGATATTCCCTAGAGGTTCCGACGAGCGCAGAGGAAATGGGTATGTCCGAAAGCGAACACGCATCTCACTTAGGTCTGAATCAGTCAAAAAAAGAAAAGTTGGCGGAAGTGGCTGACATGCGGGTGAAAGTGCTCTCGGCGATTCCCATCGCCATATTCGCTGCTCTCGTCATGGGTTGGGACATACTCGTTGAATACGGCATTGCGGGAGAGATGAGCTACACGCTCAAAGAGTTTTTCCACCATCTGCTTCCAATTCTCGCCACCTATACATTGTTTGTGGTCGGTAAGCCATATTTGCTCGGCTTCTACCGATTCCTGCGTTACGGCAAAGCAAACATGGACACCCTCATCGGAATCGGTACCGTTGCCGCTTTTCTATACAGTTTTGCAGTCACCGCTTTTGAAGAAACGCTCAGGCCATTCATCAATGTCGATTATCAGTACTACGACGTGACCATCGTGGTCATCACCTTTATCGCGCTCGGCAAATACCTCGAAGCTCAATCGAAAATAAAAACCGGAGATGCCATTGAAAAACTGCTCAACCTTCAGGCAAAAACCGCTCTCGTTATACGTGCGGGCAAAGAGGCGGAGATTTCAGTACACGACGTTCGGCATGGCGACGTAGTCATCGTGAAGCCCGGTGCAAAAATTCCGGTGGACGGTGTAATAACCGAAGGAGAGTCCTTCGTCGATGAGTCGATGGTTACCGGTGAGCCAATGCCAGCACAAAAGAAAATCGGCGACGCTGTGGTATCCGGAACGATTAATACAAGCGGCTCGTTCTCATTTAAAGCAACAAAAGTCGGGTCCGAAACACTACTTGCGCAGATTATAAAGATGGTTGAGGACGCGCAAGGTAGTAAGGCTCCGATACAAGCACTTGCCGATAAGATTTCATCAATTTTCGTGCCAATAGTTCTGGTTATCGCTTTTCTCGCTCTCGGTGTGTGGCTTATCGTCGGCTCGCAATATCTTGGATTCTCTCAGGCGCTTTCATTCGGACTCGTGTCGTTTGTAGGCATTCTTGTCATCGCGTGTCCGTGCGCCCTCGGGCTTGCTACACCGACTGCAATAATTGTCGGAGTCGGCAAAGGAGCCAAAGAGGGGATACTCATCAAAGATGCCGCTACTCTCGAAAAGCTTCACCATGTGGACACTGTCATTGTGGATAAAACAGGGACGATAACGATAGGCAAACCGACCTTGGTGGATATACAGAACCTTTCCGACCTCAAGGATGACGAACTTGTGTCGATTATTGCTTCCCTAGAGAAAAAATCCGAGCACCCCATCGCACACGCGATTGTGAAATACGCGCAAGAAAAAAATATCTCCACATTAGAGACTTCAGGATTTGAGGGAATACAGGGCAAAGGACTTAAAGGATCAATCAACGGAACTGAATACTTTGTCGGCAATGCAAGACTCGTCAGCGACCTCAAACTCTCGTTTCAAAGCACGCTGTTGAACGAATTCACCTCGCAAGGCAAGACCCCAGTCATTCTCGCGACAACAGAAAAAGTTCTTGGCTTTGTCATGGTCGCTGATGAAATAAAGCGAGAATCAAAACAAGCCGTTGCTGACCTTCATGCGCTTGGAATCCGAGTTGTGATGCTCACGGGGGATGACGAAAAAACGGCCACATATATTGCATCGCTCGTTGGTATTGATGAGGTTGTCGCTCATGTTCTACCGCAAGACAAACTCGAAAAGATACAAGCACTCCAATCACAGGGTCGAGTAGTTGCTATGGCAGGTGATGGCGTGAACGATGCCCCAGCGCTTGCTCAGGCCGATGTGGGTATCGCGATGGGTACGGGGACAGACGTAGCCATCGAGTCTGCAGGGATCACCCTACTGGGCGGGGATATTTCGAAGCTGGTGAAGGCGATCAGGCTATCAAAAATGACCATGCGGGGGATTAAACAAAACCTCTTCTGGGCATTCGTCTACAACATTGTCGGTATACCGCTTGCTGCAGGAGCCTTGTACCCAGTCTTTGGATGGCTCTTGAACCCTGTTTTTGCAGGCTTTGCCATGGCGCTATCGTCAGTGTCTGTAGTTTCAAATTCGCTTCGTATTAAAGCGAAGAGATTATAAGCATTTAATTAAAATAAATATGAACAACAATCAAAACAATAAGATGTTATATGGAATCGGAGGAATTGTTATCGGAATTCTCCTCGTCTCAGTGTTCACTCCAATGATTCGATATGGCGGCCTTGGAATGATGAGTTGGAGGAATAATTCAGTTGCGGATCAAAGGATAGGCGGAAATTCTCAAGCCGGTACGATCGACAAGCACTTCATCGAGCAGATGATTCCGCATCATGATGGAGCAATTGCTATGGCGAACCTAGCACTTCAGAAAGCAAAGCGTCCTGAGATTAAAACTTTAGCAACGGCGATTATCGCGGCTCAGACTGCGGAAATTCAAAGCATGAACGGCTGGTATCAGGATTGGTTCGGAAACACTGTGCCGAAAGTAAGTACGGGAATAATGGGTGGCGGCATGATGTCACAGAGCGGAATGCATATGGGAGGACAGGAAGACATGATTGTACTAGAAAACGCATCTGATTTCGATAAAGCATTTATCGAAGCAATGATCCCGCATCACCAGCTGGCGATCATGATGGCGAATATGCTTCAGTCCGGAACGAACCGCCCTGAAATGCAACAGCTTGCCAAGAACATTATTTCTTCACAGTCAAAGGAGATACAACAAATGCAGGGCTGGTATGCCCAATGGTACAAGTAATTATTAAATTAACATAAAAAATATGAAACTATCAAAACTATTGCATGTAGGAAGTGTTATCGCAGGTTTGGCTGGAGTTATTACATTTGCAGCCGCCCTCATCGGCGGAGGTGACAACCTTGTATTCGGTATTACGAAAGTAGATGCGTTGTTATGCTCGGCAATTCTTATTCTTATGGCAATTTGGTTCGTACTGGGTGCTATGCATCACATGATGCTTGAGAAGAAAGGAGACGTCGTGTAAATGGGAAAAATATTATCAAGTTATGAAAACATACACATTCAACGTCTCCGGTACTCATTGCCCGTCATGCAAAATCTTCATTGAGGACACCCTGAATGACCAAATTGGTATCGAGCAAACAGTGGTCGATTTGAAACGCGAAACTGTCTCGATTGAAACTGCTTTAGATGACAGTCAGCACCGGCTCGCGGAGATACTGACAGGAAAGATTATGCACAATGGCTATACGCTTTCTGTTGAGAAGAAAGCTAAAGAGAAAAAAGACACAGGGGCTTTCTGGCAGGCGCTTCCGATTGGACTCGCATTTCTTGCCATATTCTTTATTGTCCAAAAGTCGGGAATACTGAACTTTGGTTTAGGAGGCACAATCACGCCGGTAACGAGTTTCATCATTGGTCTCGTAGCGTCCGTCTCAAGTTGTCTTGCGGTCGTCGGAGGGCTTGTCCTCTCTCTTTCGGCAACGGTGTCTCAGGACAAAGTAAGCGATGTAAAACCAATGGTGCTTTTTCATGGCGGAAGACTGGTGAGCTTCGCTGTGCTTGGGGGGCTTCTCGGTACGATTGGCGGGGCGGTAGGCATAAACTTCACCGTGTCGGCTGTGCTCGGGATTATCGCCTCGACTATCATGATAGTGCTCGGCCTCAATCTAATAGGCGTATTTCAGAAAAATATGATTGCTCTGCCCGCACACTTATTCAACGTCTTCCGAAAAGTTGAACACAAGACAATCGCACCGTTCCTTATCGGCGTCGGCACGTTCTTCCTACCCTGCGGGTTTACTCAGGCGATGCAAGTTGCGGCACTTTCGAGCGGCTCGTTTCTTTCGGGCCTCCTCATCATGACCGCGTTTGCGCTCGGCACGCTCCCGATGCTCGCGCTGCTCTCGTTTGGCTCTGCGTCATTCGCGCAATCAAAATACGCCCCGCTCTTTTTTAAGGCGGTCGGAGTGGTCGTCATTGGTCTCGGCACCTTCGCGTTTCTTGCGGGGCTTGCCGGCCTCGGTATCATCCAACCCTTATTTAACATATAATTGTGCGCATTCCCCTATGCAAAAGAGCATTCTCATATCGATTGCAATAAGCGCCACACTCATTGGCGGAACACTGTACTATTTCGTACAGAATTCGGCCTCTTCGGGAGGAGGCGCGGCGCAATCACAGAATATCGAGGTCAGGGATGGGGTGCAGTATGTGACGATAACTGCGAAGGGCGGATACTCTCCGCTCTCATCGCTCATCGCATCGGGTTTGCCCACGAAACTAGTCGTCAAGACAAACGGTACATTTGATTGCTCAGCCTCACTCGTCGTACGATCTCTGGGATTTCAAAAAATACTGCAATCTACGGGCGAAGAAGTAATCGATTTAGGTATCCCAAAAGCCGGAGAAAAAATCCAAGGGGTGTGCGGAATGGGGATGTACTCTTTCCAAATCAACGCAAGCTAGGGTTTAGTTGGACAACCCGCGAATCTGCGGAGAGGGAGGGATGCGGCCAAGAGCTCGTTTTGATTCCGTCGAATCAAAACTCCTCACCACAAGAGTACTTCAAGTTTCTAATTCGCGTCGCTCAAAGAAACTTTGGTTGCTCGGCCCTGCTCGCGCGACCCGTCGTACTCGACGGGTACCCCGCACTCGCTTTCGAATCCCTCTCGCAATGTGCGCAGGCACATTGCTCCTCTCCTTCTACGCAAAAAGCGCCTTGCGGCACTTTTTACTTCGGCGGAGAGGGAGGGATTCGAACCCTCGGACCGGTTCCCCGGTCAACACATTAGCAGTGTGTTGCATTCGACCGCTCTGCCACCTCTCCGTGTCGGCCTAGTATACAGATTTCATCAACGGCGCGCGAGGGTTCGTCGGAAGCGCGATAGAATTGTTCTATGAGAGATGGGGACATACTTGAATTCATCGCTGTGGTCGCAATTGCGGGATGCGGCATCGTTATCTCACATATTGTGTCCGCGAACGTGTTTTTGCTCGGCGTCCTTTCGAGCAAGCGCTTCGCAATTACGATCGTAAACGCCGCGCTCGTGTGAAGACGGCCGAACGACTGAGCAAACGCATACGGTTTTGGACCTACATGCGCTCACCACTCCTCAGAAAACTCGTCGACAACATTGCATGGTACATGCCGGACTGGTACGTCACGCACAGTTATAGGCAACTTCTCAAGGAGGAGATTTGAATTAGGCCCTCGCAAGTGCGAGACAGGTGACGGTCGCGCCCGCGCGCCTGAGTGGTGTCGCGGCATTCACAAGCGTCGCGCCTGTCGTCGTCACGTCGTCAATTAGAAATATATGCGTGTCGCGTATCGTATCTTCGTCGTGGCACGCAAACGCTCCCGCGACATTTGAGAGCCTCTCGCTCCGAGCCAATTTCGTCTGAGGTAGCGTCGAGCGCGTGCGCTCGAGCGTCTCACTGTTCACAAAAGAGAGGGAGCCGTCTCTGAATTCGAGAGGCAAATGGTCGAGCACCTTTTGTATCTGGTTGAATCCTCGCTCACGCCCACGCGAAGGGTGCAGCGGCACAGGCACGAGGAGCAGAGTCTTTGTAGAAAACGTGCGGTGCGATGCAACCTCTTCGCGCAAAAAATCTGCGAGTGCCGACGCGAGAAGGCGTGCGGCACGCGCCGAGCCGTCATACTTCAGCGATTGAATGAGTGCCGCGCTCCCGCCGCTCTCATAGTTCATGAGTGTAGTGATACGCGTACCGAGCAGGTCGTGGACGGTCGGGGAGAGGGCGAGGTCTTCGGCGTCTGTCGTGCGCACGCGCCGTGTCCGCTCTCGGAGTGGCGCAATGGCGTCGATGATGTGTGAGAGCAGTGCGACAAGCGCCTTCATCATGTCGCTATTCTAGCGTGTGGTACTGTGATGGCGTGACTAATCTTGCGCAGAAGCGATGTATCCCATGCGAAGGCGGCGCTCTGCCGCTCAGTCGGGAGGATTCCGAGAAATTACTCAGAGAAGTGAGCGGCTGGGAGCTCTCAGTAGATTCGCGCGCGATATCGCGGCTATACACATTCAAGAATTACGTAGACGCGATGGATTTTGCGAACAAAATCACGCCCATTGCAGAGGGTGAAGGACATCATCCGGACCTTTCGATAGGGTGGGGAAAGGTCCGTGTCGAACTCACGACGCATGCCATGAGTGGACTCAGCGAGAATGATTTTATCGTTGCTGCGAAAATAAACGAGATATCCGCTTAGTCCCACAACGTTTCATTTTCCGCCGTGTGGCGCGTACGCGTACGCTATACTTAGTTGAATGGCGTTCTCTATCAAAAATCTCTTCGGCGGATTGTTCGGAGGTGAGCGTGGAGGGAGCGTGCTCGGCATTGATATCGGCGGTTCTTCTGCGAAAATTGTCCAGCTTCGCGCCTCGCGAGGCGTCGCCGTGCTCGAGACGTACGGCGAGATTGCGCTCGGCCCGTACGGCGGGCAGCCCATCGGCAAAGTCGTCAAGCTCACACCGGAGAAGACGGCGGAAGCGCTGCGCGCCCTCATGAAAGAAGCCAACGTGACCTCGACGCTCGCGGGCGTCTCCATTCCGTTTGC
>Ga0209542_10007366_pt1 | contig 20996 bp, 25 predicted proteins | sample RifCSPhighO2_01_FD_184028 | JGI IMG/M metagenome (GOLD analysis project Ga0209542, IMG submission 184028) | Soil microbial communities from Rifle, Colorado - Rifle CSP2_plank highO2_0.1 (SPAdes) (version 2) | ecosystem: Environmental > Terrestrial > Deep subsurface > Rock core/Sediment ... | reverse complement strand
CTCATTTGCAGAATCTTCTGCTTCATTTTGTGTGTCTGGCGCATTTTGAATATCTGGTGCTGTTCGTTCTTGGGCAATAATTAAAAAAGAAAATAATATTATTAAAGTTGCTATTAATAAAATAAAAATTACACCTTCTTTTTTCATAAATAAATAATGGAAAAAGGATATAAAAATGTTTCTCTAAATAAGGCTTTGTTGAAAAAGTATGAATTTTTTGAGTTAGGTAAAATTTGGCAATTCAAAATACGAAATAGGGGTGGGCGAACGACTTCACGTTTGGGTTCTGCGCGCGATGGTGACGAGCAATGTTCATGAGTCTCGCCCCAAAATCGAGAACGAGTGGGCTTGCGAGGTGGAGTGAGGTCGTGAGTTGCCTGTCGAAGACAGGATTTAGTGGGCGATTACTAACTCAAAAAATCCAAATAAAGAAGATTTTCAACAAAGCATCTAAATGAATTATATCTATATTTTAATTATAAAACATCACCGCAATAAATTTAAAATGGTAAAATTCTCAGGCTTAAAAAAATGCCTGCTCATCTCTTTCTTCTAAAACTTGTCTTGTTGCTTTTATCCTAAGCAAACGATCTGTATCTGAGAAAATTCTGCATATAAGATTACCAATAAAAGACCTTCTGTCATGATTGATTACTGCTCTTTTTAATTCTACTGTTGAAAGATTTCTTCGCTCAGCTACATATCCCTCATATCTTCTTTCTTCGCGTTGCGGTTCCTTAAGCGCATATGCATTAGAGCCTAAACAACCACTTAAACCATTTAACTGATACATAACTTAGTTACCACTATTGAGTTTATAAAGATTTCTACAAAGATTTTTTCTTAGATGAAGCCTTATTTACAGAAAACTATCCAGCACCCGTTAAGTTAACAATACACCCATAAATTATATCTAAATTTTAATTATAAAACACCACCGCAATAAATTTAATTATTAAAACTTTCTTATGAACAAACACCCTCAATCTCCGGAAATCTTTGAATATATTTTTATATATCCTTTAGATGCAAGTTCCGCGTTTCCAGAAACCAATTCAATTTCAGAACTTCCCTCTTCAAAAGATTGTTTTATGTAATTTGAATCCATCATCATTTTAACAACTTCTAACTTATTCGTGTATATTATCAAATCTCTTTCAGAAGATTCCCCCTCGGAAAGATAAATCTCCCCTTTATTTATTAAAGTATAATATGGTTTGTTCTCAATATAAAACTGAATTAGGGGTTTAGAACCATCAATAGAAGAAGTTTTCAGATTATATACTTTTAATGTAACCAAAAAATAATATATAAAATCTTCATTAAAATTACTAACCGCTTCTTCAGTTGTAAGCCCCTTAACAGGATTAATTATTTCCCCATCGGCCAACCTTTGATTATACAATGAATCATAATTTTTTCCCCCTAAAAATATATATGTGGCAACACCAAGTAAAATTAAAAGAACAATTGACAAAATCCCAAATGAAATCAAAGCAATCTTTAAATAACCCCTGCCTCTTTTTTTAAACATATTATTTACAATAATAAATAATTTATAAACGTTTAGAATAGAAGTTTATGCTGATTGAGATAATCTTATTTTTATTTTTGGGAATTGCCGCGGGAACGTTCACTGGCCTAATCCCAGGAATACATATAAATCTAATCGGAATTCTCCTAATATCTTTAATATCTTTGCCTCTTTTCGCCTCAATAAACACAATTTATTTTGTTGTATTTATTACATCAATGGCAATCACCCACACTTTTGTAGATTTTATTCCTTCAATCTTTCTTGGATGTCCTGATACTGATACAGAACTTTCAATTCTTCCAGGACATGAATTATTAAAAGAAGGCCTTGGACATGAAGCAGTTGTTATCTCGGCATATGGAAGTTTATTTGCAATTTTTTTCTTACTTATAATAATAATTCCCTCGATATACATAATTCCTTTAACTAACAAATTTATTGAAAAAATAATTCCTTACTTTCTTATAATAATCTCAATAGGATTAATCTTAATTGAAAATAATAAATTTAAGGCATTATTTGCATTTACCTTATCTGGGATTTTGGGATGGTTAGTTTTAGGTTCAAATCAAGAATTAATTAACCAGCCATTATTGCCCTTGCTTACAGGACTATTCGGTAGTTCTTCACTTTTAATTTCTATAAAAAATAAAACAATAATCCCTAAACAAATAATCACCAAAAAGATAAGGATACATTCTTACAAACCACTATTAGGTGCTTTAATTGCATCACCATTATGTTCTTTCCTTCCGGGTTTGGGTTCGGGCCAAGCTGCAATAATAGGAAATCAATTATCTAAGATTCATTCTTCAGACAAAAGAGGATTCATACTATTATTAGGGGCAACAAATACGCTTGTCATGGGATTTTCTTTTCTATCTTTATATTTAATCTCAAAAACAAGAACCGGTGCTGCAGTCGCAATAAATAATTTAATTGGAATCCCCTCAACAAAACTACTTATCCTTATAATATTCGCTATCACATTTTCAGGAATATTTTCATTTTTCTTAACAATTAAAATCTCAAAAATAATCTCGAGAAAAATAGAAAAAATAAATTATCAAAGATTATCCATATTAACAATAATATTCTTAACTTTCCTTGTTACAATTTTTACGGGATTACTCGGATTATTAATTTTTATTATATCAACGTTAATAGGAGTTTATTGTATTTCTCTTGGAGTGAGAAGAACAAATTTAATGGGATGTTTGCTTATTCCAACAATTATTTTTTATTTAATATAACAAGCAAATTATTTATAGGGCATTTTTTTTAATAATGGATGATTACAATAATTATCTTGGCTTTTCTTATAGGATTTCTATCCTATCTAACACCCACAGGACCCGTAACGGTTTTAATTTTTAAGAATACTCTTAATGGAAAATATGGTAAGGCCTTAGGAATAATTGGCGGCTCAACACTTATACAAATAATCTGGAGCAGTCTTTCACTCATTTTAATTACGGCAATAATATCAGAAAAATTAATAATCCTCTCTAAATGGATTAGCTCAATAATGTTTCTCTGTTTAGGAGTATTCCTAATAATCTCTCGAGGAGAAAAATCCGAAAATATAATCCACTTCAAAGATTTGTCAAAAAAAGAAAAAGCCACTTCCATTTCTACAGGCATATTTTTAACACTCCTTAATCCCACAATAATTTTTTCATGGCTTACTATCAATACTCTCTTAATATCATTTAACTTAATTAAAATAGTTCAACCAATTGACTATTTTATTTTTACTGCCTCTGCAACTATAGGGATAATAACTGGCTCCCTTCTCATGATGTACCTCGTTCATATTTATAAAAAAAATATTGACGAAAAAATAATTGGAAAAATCTTAACGTTCCTTGGAATTATATTAATTCTTCTCGGCTCATATTTCTTAGGAACCATTTTCTTCTAATAAATTTCAAAACCATTTCTCTAATGCTTCTTGTTTTTCAAGTTCCTTCCCAAAAACAGAATCAATATATCTTTTTGTCAATTCCAAACTTTGTTTTATATAGGGAGATAGATTATATTTTTCAGCCAAGTCCAAAGCCGGCTCTAAATATTTCTTAATTCCACCTTCATGAATGGTAAAAATAATTTTTCCTTTACATTTAGGACAAACTCCTGATAATGGGGGCCTTCTTATTGATTCATTACAACCCACACATCTAAAACCCTGCATAGAAAATTTTCTTAAATTACCTTTCATATCTCTAATAAAATGCCTTTCAATTATTAATCTCGCCGTATCAGAAGTATCGACGGCCCTTATCCTTTCCACAAGCTCCATTTGATGTCTCACTTTTTCTTGCATCGTAGGAAATTTTTTATATGAAGAACATAATACACCATTATTAAAATTAAAAGTACCATGTGTAAATCCCAAGTTAACAAAAGGATCTTTTCCTTCCCTTAATGCTTTTTTCACATTAGGCATATCTATCTTAGAAGAATGAACTCTTTTTTCTGCCAACTCATATAATTCAAGAGGATATTCAGAAGTCATTTCAAAATCTAATATTTGATCATCAACTTCACCTGCATCAATTCTCCCATTTAGTACTAAAGGGGCGTCTTGCGTTCCACCTCTATGACTTGGTAAATAAGAAAATGAAAAATTTAATAATACATCCAACAATAACATTATTGCCATTTCATCACCATCACAATCTCTTCTAATTGCAGCATGCATATAGGGAGAAGCAAAACCTCCAAGGGTATTTGAAAATCCTATAAATCTACAAATTACACCTGCACAATTATGAGGCGCCATGCAAACGCCCAACTTACCAACCAAATCTTCCCTATTTTTAACATTATAAAAAGATTTCATTCCATAAAACCTTTCAAATAAAGAATCTATAAAACCTGCAACATTAACAAAAACATTATCTGCCCTCTCATCAGGATTTTCAACACACGAGGGTAAAATTATATCGTGAGGCATTAATTCTAAAATTTGTTCGTCGGAAACAAGTTCATTTCCATAAATATCTTTTTCATAACCCAACGCTTTAATTTTTTTATAACTAACATAAACTTCTTTTGGTTTAAAATGTGTTAATGGTAATTCGGAAACATCATACCTTATTGTTCCATCTTTATTTACTTGAAGATTAAAAATGGCCCTTAAAATTCCTTTCGCTATATTTTCTATTTCGTGATTTTTTGAACTTGTACCTCTTACCCCTTTTATCAATACAGGAATTTCTTCTCGAGTTAACCTTAATTTTTTAACGGCAGATTCAACATAATGGATTATATCAACTGATTGGTAACAAAAATTATTTCCCTTTTTATGTTCAGGACAAATACTAAAAGATTTTAATTTACATTCAGGACAATAAAACATTTTTTCAGAAGGTTTCCCACAATCCTCACATAAGAAGTAGATAGTATCTTTTTTACATTCATTACAAAAATAAATAGGAAAATTACCCTTAACACTTCCAGATTCTATTGCTGATTGAACACTCCTCAACCTTCCCCCTTCATTACCCACAGGAAATAAAACATGTGGACTTCCAACAAGTTTTCTTAACTTAGCTTTTTCTGGCCGGCCCATTCTCGTTCCTATGAAATCTCCTGCCTTATCTTTTATTTCAAAATTGGAAAGAGAGTTAATTATTTCAAAAACAGTCATATCTTTATTGATTACAAGTCCTTCAATAACATTATTTAAACTATAATTCTCCAAATCTAAAATTCCCACATCAATTCCCAAGTTTACAAAAAGAGATTTACTATTTTTTTCATTAATAACAACATTCTCTATAGTCACTTCATGTTCTATACCAAGCAACTCCAATGCCCTCTTTCCTCTAAAAAATTTTTCTTCATCTTTCTTAGAATAAGGGAGAATTATTTTCTTATCCAATTTAGAATATTTTAGCCATTCAATTAAACCCATAAATTCATCTATAGAAATCTGTGTCCAATAAAAAATAAATTTAGGATACAAAGGAATATCAAATTTTTCAGAAATTTTTATTGCATCTTCAATAGAAATATTTTCCATTTTATATTCGTCTAAAACCTTTTCATTTTTTGATTTTAATTTAAGTTTCCACCACTCCTCAACATATCCTGGTTTAATTAAATTAGAATTTCTATTAGCCAAATCGGAAAAAGGAAAAAGTATATCTCCTAAATAAATTATTTCTTCAACATTAGGATAATTTTTTCTAGCTTCTTCCAAGGTTTTTATTTTTTTAACACTTCCATTATTTAACTTTACAATTGGGCCTTCAATGCTATCACAAGAAGTAATCGCGCAACCCTTAGTAGGTTTCTCTATTTTTAGTTGGGTACCTATGGCAATAAAATCATCTGTGATTCCCATAGTAGCAGGGTGTAACGAAGCCGCACTAAATCCAGAAGTCCTGCCCCGTCCATATCTAAATCTAAAACTTCCTTTTCTAGAAGGGTGTCCAAATACAGGCCTTCCCGCAACAAGATCTTTAATATACGTCGGAGAATCATCTGTTTTTCCAACATCCCTTTTTTCATGAATTTTAATATACTCTTCTATAAAATCAAATCCAGTTGATTTTATCCCCTTATTTTTTGTTTGGGTCAACATTCTAAAACCCTTAGCAGCTTTTTGAGCAAGCCCCTCAGAAAAAATTAAACACATTCCACCACGAATATAATTTGTCTCAACTCTTTCAAGATTTTTATAATTTGATACTTCAATTTTCTGGGTAGCTTCTCCAGCAATTTGAATTGGCAAATTTTTGGCAAGAAAAATAATTTCTTCTTCAGTGGGCATATATTGGAGATTAGTAACCCTCTCATGATAATCCTGATTCTCAGAAACATACCTCCTTATTTCTTCTTCAGAGGGATCATATTTTGCATATCCAAACATCTCTCTTAAATAATCAATTAACATTAATACAACACAACTAGCTGTTGTTCCAGCACTCCTAATAGGTCCCGAAAAATATGCAACAAAATAATCTTTTCCATCTTTTGTTTTATTTAATTTTAATTCTGTAAAACCTTCAATAGGAGAAGAAACAACGCCAAGAGTTATATAAGCAAATCCCACCCTAATTCCTGCTTCTATAGCCTGGAGTAATGATGAAAATTTACAAAATTTTTGCCTTGCAACTTCTTCAGCAATTTTAAACGCGACAGTTGTATCTAATTTTCCATAATCTCCCTCCAATTCTAAAATTCTCTTATCAATTCCCGAATTTATCATCTGAGGATATATCGTCGCTATCAAACCAACAACCTTCTCAGCCAAACTTCTTGCAAGAGGAATTTCAACTTTCAAAGAAGGATCCAAACCTTTGCTTCTTGCTTCATTTGCAACCTTATAATTTAACTGAATTAGTTTTTCTAATTCATCAAAATAATCTTGAGTTTTTTGTGATTGCATTTAAACTAACTTGCTCCGTTATTTAATTCATTTAAAATATGTTCCCATCCATACACTCGTTTAATATTCTTGGGCAAAGTCCCATTTTGATTCCAAGGTGTATCCATAAGAAAAGTATTAATTCCACCTTCTGCACAACTTATAGCTTTATCTAAACTATCTTCAATCATTAACTCCACATTCAATTTTTTACAAATATCAACCTTTAGTGTTCTTCTTTTTCCATCAGCTTTCTTAAAAGTAAAATCCGTAATCTCGTCAGTATGATGTATTTCCAAAAAAGAACCACCATAATTTGATTCAATTAATTTTTTGGTTGCATCTTTAATTGAGAGAGGCCTTGAAGTGATAACATAAAGTTCATTTCTTTTAGATAAAATTATAATTGCTTTCTGTGAACCCTCGAGGGGTAAAATCCTACTTACATAATCTGAATTAAAAAATTCAGAAAATCGTTTATAATCTTCATCTTTAGTAATTCCTAAAACTTCTGAAAAGTCATAACTAAAAACACCTGCCCTCTCAACTACTTTCCCATATCTTTCTCTATTAAACTCCAAAAAAGGACCTACTAAATTTACTAGAACCTCATCACAATCTATTCCTATTTTCATTTTAACTATTTTAAAGAGGAGTTAATAAGGCGAACCTTGGTTCCCCTTATTATTCAAAATCTAAAATTTTTACCTCCCTTGTCTTTAAATTAAACATAGGAACTTTACAAAAGTCAGGTTCATTCCCCATTTTTTCTTGAAAAGCCGTTTTTCTCTCCCAACACGAACTTGAAATTACTAAGATATTTTTATAATAAGTTAATGCACTTTTATGGGTATGTCCACTAAAAAAAATATCGGGAATTTCCTTTATAAATAATGGATCTACCTCTCCAGGAAAGTATAAAGTTGAAGAATGTGTCGGTGCAAGATGACGATTTTTCAATAAATAAGACATAATTTTTTCTGGCGAGTGTGCAGCTTTTTGTTTCATTAAATAATTTATATTATTCGCATAATAATGAAAACTATAACCATGATATGTTAGTACATTAAATCCATTAAAATTCAAACCATCTTTATTTTTTTGACCAATATTAATTAAAGATGGATTTCCAGTTAGCATAACATTTTTTAATTCATAAATAGGCCATGCAAACTTCTCATCAAGAATGGGTTGTGGCTCCATTATCCTTAAGGCATCATGATTTCCAGGGGATAAAATTATCGTAATATCTCCTCTAATTTTAGCCAATAATTCTGCCGCCTTGGAATATTGTTCTTCAACATCAGGAATATTCAAATCATTTTCTTGTCCAGGATAAATTCCCACTCCTGCGATTAAATCTCCCACAATAAAAAGATATTTAATTTTCATAATTTCATCATAATTAGTTCCTGCAACATCTCCATTTAAATATTTAATAAATTTTAAAAAATTAGATTCCATAAAATTATTTGCACCAATATGTAAATCTCCTGTAAATAATGCAAACTCCTCAAAAGGAGATTTTTTTCTTTCTGTAATAATCGAATCCGGAAAAATTATATCATTTAAAAATAAAATTTCTCTACTTCCAAAACCCTTTACACCAATAACCGAATCCAAAGCAACCTCTTCTCCTTTTTCCATTAATTCCGGTTTATTTACATTAATTAGAACATTAATTTTTCCAGTCAAATCTTCTAATTCAATTATAAGGTTTTTATTTTTTGTTACCCTTTTATTTAACACCATTCCTATAATAGAAACACTTTGACTATTCCCTGAAATTTTATTTATAGAGATAAGATTATTCAATTCCCCTCTATCCCTGAGTACATTAGAAATTTCATTATACCTATTTCTAAAATATTTAACAAAATCATTTACCTCAAGTTTTTTTCCCGAAACAGTATCATAAAAATTTACCTTAACATTATTAAAAAAATCATTATTAAATTTACCCTTCCCTTTTAATATTAAAGAAGAATTATCCTTCCCCATAACCCCACTCTTGGAAGAAATATCAATTTTTTTATCTACCATTTCTTTTGAAATTTCTAGACTCAAACCTAATTTAATTTTCAACTTCTCAATTTTTCCTTGACTTTCCTTTGGAAAAGTATTAAAAATCTTATCAAGTTTATCTTTATTCTCAAAAAATAAATTTTTAGTTATAACCCTTTTTTTTGTTTGTTGCCCTATTTTTTCTATTATCGATTTAGTAACTTCTAAATCTATCTCATCAGATTCGCTAAAAACAGTAAATAAATATTTATCTAATAGAATTCCTTTTTCCATACAAAACTGTATAATCTCTTTATTATCCATATTATAACAAAGAATTATTTAATATGATTTTTAATTTTTCGACAATTGAATTAGGAGTTACTAATTTAATTTCCCTCATCCTCCCATGTCTCCCTTTAGAAATAACCCTTACATTAACAATTCCCAACATATCCATTTCTTGAATAATATCTCCAACTCTCCTTTGAGTTAGAAAATCAATTTTATTTTTTTCACAAAACCCACAATAATGATTATATACATCTCCTGTAAAAAAGGATTCTTCTTTTTTTCCATCCAATCTCTTTTGCTTACTTGCTTTTTCAGATAAATAAATTATTGAATTTAATACCATCTTAAATTGTCGCGGTCCTGCAGATACAACATCAATTATTTTATCTTTTTCAATTTTTTCATTAGCCAAATCAATATGTTTCTCCATCACCTTCTTTGAACCATCCCTCTCTGCCAATTCTCCCGCAACCCTCATTAAATCTAATGCTCTTCTTGCATCACCATCAACCTTCGCAGCAAATGCAGCACATTTAGCTATAACTCCTTTGTCAACAATATTTTCCTTAAATGCATGTATTGTCCTCTCCTCAAGAATTTCTTTTAACTGTATGGCATTATAGGGAGGAAATATAATTTCTTCTTCAGATAAAGAACTCTTCACCCTGGGGTTTACTTCATTGAGAAACCCTGTATCATTACTAATTCCCACTACACATATTTTGGTTTGAGATAATTCTGAATTAAGCCTTGTTAAATTGTATAAAAAATCATCTGAAATTCTCTTTACCAATTCATCAATTTCATCTAAAATGAGTATAATTAATTGTGGTTCAGAATCGATTAAATCAACAAACCTTCTATAAACTGTATCTGTAGGTAACCCCGTGTCGGGAACACTCCCATGAAGTTGATTAATTATCTTTGCAAGAATCCTATACTCCGTTTCAGCAACCTTTCCAATCTTACAATTGAGATAAATAATCTTAAGTTTCGTTTCAGATTCTTTTTTGGCCCTCTTTAATAATTCATCTTTAACAAAATGTATAGTTAATGTTTTTCCCGTTCCAGTCATACCATAAAGAAAAAGGTTACTAGGTCTTTCTCCCCTTAATACAGGAGCAAGAATAGACGCAATTTGATTTATTTGTTCATCTCTATGAAAAATATTCATTGGAGTAAATCCAATCTGTAACTGCTCTTTATTTTTAAATATTCCATTCTTATCAAAAGTATCAAATATAGTATCTAATTTAACCGTCATTTTAAATGAAAAATTTTATTTAATTAACATTTTATTTAATTATTATTTTTAAAATATAAGAGAATCTCCCACCTTGGTTTCTTATGGAGATTTAATTTTTTAACCTCTTATTCTCGAGAAATAATTTATATCCTTTAAATAAGATTATGACTACTAATAAATCATTACACCATTATTTCTTATGGAAAAATAAATCTATATCTATATTCTTATAGAAAAATAAATCTATATCCCTAAGTGAATTATGAAATAAACTCTTCTTCATTTTTAAATTTATAAATTAATAAAATTATAATTAAATTATCTGAAAAACTTAAGAAAAGGCTGTTCATTTATTATTATTATTATTATTATTATTATTATTATTATTATTATTATTATTATATATTATATCATACAAATAAATATAAAAAAATCAAAAACCCAAAAAATAAATATTTCATTTATAAACATTTCCATAAGAAATCATAGGGACAGCCATATAACCCATTTTTTAATATAAATCTCAATTTTTATTTAATAAAACTAATTTTAATCGTTTAATTATCAATATCTTTATTTTATAGATAAATTTATAAATTGGTTGGTTCTAAAATAAACATGCCAGACAATAAAAGCCCCTTTACTGCTATTCTAAGTAAGATGGTTGTAACAAAAGAAGGAAAAAGATTAGGATTTGTTAAAGATATTACATTTGAAACCAGATCGGGAGAATTAATAAATGTTGTAGTGAAAGACCCTACCCCATATACAAGAAACCTTAATTTAGAAAATACTAAGGGTGGAGAGTTATTAATCCCTTATTCATCTATAATTGCTATAGGAGATTTTGTTATAGTTTCTGAAGAAGACCTTATCTAGTGTGGTAGAGTTTTATCTAAATATTTAAAAATTAATTATTTATACTAATAAAATGAGAATTATAGGATATAAAATAAAAAAACTGAGGGCGGAGATGTTTAAAGAGCCCGAAGGAATATTAAGTGTCGATTCCAACTTTGATATAAGTAAAATAACAGAGGAAAAAACCCAATATAATAATAACCCTGTATTTGGTTTTGAATTCCTATATTCTATCAATTACGACCAAATAGCAATAATAGAATTGAAAGGGATAATATTTATTGAAATTGATAATATAGAAACGGCTGAGAATTTACGTGAAAACCAAAAAATTTCAGATAATGATCTTCGAAAATTTGTTATTGAAGGGATTTTAAAAAAAACTTATGTTGAAACCCTTTCATTAGAAGAAAAACTTAATATTCCATTCCATATACGTCCCCCAAAAGTGAACATTGGTCCCCAAGAAGAGGCAGAGAGTAATTCCTCTGATGAAGAAACTAACCTATAACCCCAATATATCCCTAATAATTAATCTTTATCTACTCCCTTCCATCTTATATCTTTAAATTATTATAATCTTAGTAAATATTTATAATAGATGACTCTTAGTATTTATATGAAAATATCCAACTTAAAAAGAGAGAAAATTTCAGAACAAATTCTTGCCTTCCTATATTCTAAATCCCCTCAATCCTTGTATACTTCCCATATAGCTAGAGAATTAGCCCGGGATGAAGAATTCATTAAAAACCTTTTATTATCTCTTAATAAAAAAGAATTAATCATTAAAATTAATAAAAACTCCAAAGGTAAATCCTACAAAAGAAGAATAAGGTGGAGATTATCTGATAAGGCTTATAACGCATATAAAAACAACCAATAATCCTTATTAATTAATAATCAACAGATTCATATGGTAAATATAGATAATGATGTATTAAAGAAATCTTTTAATAAAATTAAAGAAGATATGTTCTATTTAAAAGAGGAAATAGAATCAATTAAATCTATCCATCAAGAAATATATAATCTAAAGGAATCAAATAACATCCTTAGGGATGAGCTTATAAATCTATCAAAAATACTAATGAATCTAAATTCAGGATTAAATTCTTTAGCTTCTTTTAAAGAAGAATTAACTGAAAAAATGAATGAATTTGAAAATAATTTCTCAAAACAACAACCTTTAAAGGAATATGAGGGTTCGTCAGATAAGATAAAAATTCCCACCGTACATCACATAAATCAGATATATCCGGCACATATTATGACTTTAAAGCCCTTAAAAAGCCAAAATATGTACTTTTCCACAGGAAATCAGGGGGTTCCGGCAGACAGACAGACAAACAGACAGACAAACAGACAGACACAAAATGAGGCCCCTGCCTCTCCTGAACAACCAAAAAAACTCAACGTAAACGATTCCTTTAAAAATGCATCAGAAATATATGATTCTCTAGACAATATAAAGAAAGAAATAAGATTAAAATTTAAACGCCTAACAGATCAAGAAATACTTGTTTTCTCGACGATATATCAATTAGAAGAAGATAAGGGATACACAGATTATCAACAAGTATCTTCTAAACTTAATCTCACAGAAAGCTCTATTAGGGATTATGTTTCAAAGATAATAAAAAAAGGAATCCCCCTCGATAAAAAGAAAATAAACAATAAATCGGTCAATTTATCCATCTCTCCAAATCTCAAGAAAATAGCCTCACTATCAACAATTCTAGAATTAAGAGACATTTAATTATTTATTCTGTTTACCGAATATCCATTAATCTCTCTAATAATTACTCTAACTCTTCAAAATTTGTTATTTTTAGCCCCTATATCTCAATATTCTTAACTATCCTTTTCTTTATTTTAACCCTAATTTTTTAATCAAAACCCTCATTTTTTACATTAATTTCTCCTAAAACTAAAAAACCCTCATTTTCCCTTATTCTTTAACAATTTCTAACTCTCACTTTTCATTTTTTTAACATTAAAATTACCTATTTTCCTCCCTTTACTCTCACTTTTTGTATTTTTATGATTATTTTATTCATTTTCTACCATTTTCTTAGATTTCCCCTTATTCTAAACCCTCACTTTTGACCTTTTTAACAATTTATTCTTTATTTCTTCAGGTATATAGACTCTCTTTTTTCCATTCTTTTCTGTTTGCTCTTTAACTATATCACTTTTTTGTTTAATCGAATTTACTTGACTCCTAATAGTTGATTTCTCTTTTCCAAGCATTGTAGCAAGATCCTCATAACTCAGTTTCATATCAGTGTTTAATAATATCCATATCAATGCTCTCTCTGTTACTGAAAATTGTTCTAAATCTGGTGTTTGGACAGCCGTTTGGACAGCCGTTTGGACAACTTCAACACCTACCTGTTTATTGGACAGCTGTCTAGGTGTCTTAAATCCCCCTGTTGGGCGTAAATTACCCAACATAGAAACCATATTTTTTAATCCATTAATCTCCTCCATAATCGTCGATAAATCTTCTTGAATTAAATCCAATTCATTTTTTTGTAACTGTCTTTCAGAATCCAGATGTTTAATCCATCCTGTAACGCTTTGAACATCCCTTTTTACTAATTCAAATCCTTGCCGAGTATCATCTTCAATCTTCTCCAACTCTTTTTTATTACTAAATAACCATTTAAACATACATTATACTAGAAAATATACTTTAAAAACCTTTCTTAAAGAAGATAAATTCTATTTACTGACGGTATAATTATGTGCTGAATATACTCCAACACATTATATATTTTATGCCGAATATTGCCTGTCTAAATCAAAAAACCATATTAAACAGCCCGTCTATATTCAATTTAAGTGTGTTTAGACACCCTTAGACAACCAATAATTATATTAATTTATAAAAATAATTCTATTAAACATTGTCGATAAAACCTCTTAAACACCTGTCTAAACTTATGTGCCGAACCAATTCAGACACATAATTACATTTAAATATATACTAAGCTAACCTAAGTATACAATATCGGCACATATCGAAAAAATTGATTAAAATTTTGTTGTCATTTTGAATAATAATATATTTAAACTTAATCAACATAATCCTCATATGGCTACGTCAATAGTACTAAATATTGCCGCAATACTTTCAATTGTAGTTGGCATTCTGGTTTTGGCATGGCCTAAATTTCTCCGAATCGCGGTCGGACTTTACCTTCTTTTAATTGGCATTTTAGGACTTTTAAGCGCCAATGGAATTCTTTTATCTCCAATTTAAAATATCAAAGATTGAGTATATTTGTCTTTATGATGCAGGTGATTTAACCTTAAAGGACGATATGGAAGATATCATTGCAATTCATGCCCTAAACATTATTCTCTTCAAGATCTTCAGGAATCTTCATTAAGTAGAAAACCATCAGAAATTAAAAAAATCAACCAAAATTCAAAAGGAATGTTTAGTGGTAGAAATAGGGAAACAGTGTATCCTCCAAGTGAGGATTATTATGAAAGGGGCATTCCTATGGGACCTGACGGTTAAAAACCTTATTAACTTAGCTAACCTAAGTACACAACTTCACACAGACTCCAAAAAATTGATAAAAAATTTGTTGTCATTTTGCATAGAAATCCTTAAATATTTCAATTATTATTTTATTTTATGCCAAGAACTTTTGCAGATGATCTAATGGAAGGAAAAACTCTTGAAGGCGTTTACGAAGATAATCACGTCGGAGGAGGGTTCTATACTCCTTTGAGAAAAGAAGTGCATATTTCTACTAATGGCCAAGATGTAAGGGGTTTCATTGAATGTGCTTACCAATATCTTGAAAAAGGATATGGGATCGAGTCTAGAGAACTCTATGACTGCCTTGAAGATAAAAAAATAGAGGAATTATCTGCAGAAGCGATTCGACAACAAGTGTCTGAACAAAGTTAACCTTCGTGCACAGATTGGTCAAAAAGGTTGAGAGACCACAGAGAAAGAATTACTCCGGAATTAGAAAGATTACAAGAAACAAGAAGAAAAAGCTTACAAAGAAGCAAGGATCACGTTTTGAAGTGATTTTTCTCATTTATTTCATTCTATACACAAAAGGTTCGCACAAGATATATTGTCAGTAGTTCGTATTTTATTTAAATACGAACGTCATTTCTGAGTGTTTACAATTTTTTTTAAATATAAAATCATCTATAACTAAATGGTCTGGAAAACCTGTTCTAATTGCGGTAAAGAAACAGAGATGCATTCAAAAGATATGTGTACAACATGCTATAAAAAATTAATGTGGAAACCAAGGTTTGCTAAGTGCACACGCTGCCAAGAAGAAAAAATTTTACATGCCAAGGGTTTTTGTGGAGGATGTTATAATTTTGTCTTCCATTTAGATAAAACTAAAGAAAATAACATAAAAAAGTGGTATGGCATAGATTATCGAACCTACCAAAAAATCACAAAAAAATGTGCTGTATGTGATTTTAATAAAATAGTAGATTTACATCATTTAGACGAAAACAAAAAGAATAATTCTGATAAAAACTTAATTGGATTATGTCCAAACCACCACAAAACGCTTCACGATTTTAGATACAGGAAAGAAATGCGTCAATTCCTGGAAGAAAAAGGAATCAAAGTTCCAATTGATAAGAAGTTGGATTTTGAGATGAGGTGAACCTTACATCGGCATTCCAGGTTTACCTTCGGCCACATTTTTCAAACCCAATAAAATAACTGCCCAATGCCAATTCATCTCTGCATACATTTTTGTCCCCTCAAAATTTTCAGGTAAATTAAAATGTTTAAATAAAACAACCGTAACCCTTTTACCCTGAAGCCTTTCAAGTTGCTTTTCCTCTAATTCAAAAGACATCTCAGTTTTCAACCAATCCTCAACTCCAGGCATTCCTCCTTGGACATCAACAGTTTTCCAGACAATTTTTTTATTAGACAAATCAGTAACTTCTAATTTATTATACCACATACTTTTATCTCCATATTCAATTTCTCCACCAATCTTAGAAGCATCTCCTGTAGTTTTTGACATATACTATCTCTTGATACCCTCAACACTAGTAATCAATTCTTTTACCTTTGTAGAAGGAGTTTCAATTGTCAATTTATGATATATTTCTGCCATAAAACTTAACAATCGTTATACTATATAAGTGTTTCCATACTTCACTCTAAAAATAAATAAATTAAAAAAAATAATAAAAAATTAAAAAATAATTTCAAAATCTTCTTCGACTTTGATTAAAATCTCTTCTTGGAGGTCTTGGTTTATCTGGATCCATTGGTTTAGCTTCGCTTACCTTTAATTCCCTACCATCTACTTCCTTACCATTCATTTCTGAAATTGCCTTCTCTGCACTTACATCATCTGAAAAAGTTACAAAACCAAATCCTTTTGATCTTCCTGAGAATTTATCCTTAATTACAGATACTTCGCTCACTTCTCCATAACTTGAGAACATTTCTTTCATTTTTTCGTCAGTTGTCGAAAAAGGCAAATTTCCTACATATACTTTCATTTTATATCCTCCTTACATCTATTTAGAATTAGATTTTACTCCCTTTACTTTTAGCTTAAACATTAGCCTTTCTCCCGCTAATGGATGATTCAAATCAAGAACCACACTTTTATCTTTAATTTTAGAAATCTTAACTGGAAACTGTTTACCCTCAGGGGTAGACACAATTAACATCATACCTTCTTCAGGTTCTTTATCTTTTGGAAGAGATTCTTTTGGTATTTCTTTTAGTAAATCCGGATTTTTCTGCCCATAAGCATCCTCAGGCATTATAGTGATTTCTTTTTCATCTCCAACATCCATACCAATAATTGCTTGTTCAAATCCATTTATTACTTTTCCTTCTCCAATTACAAATTCTAAAGGATGAGAATGATCTCCATGTTTGGAGGTATCAAACATTATTCCGTTTTCCAATCTTCCTTCATATTCAACACTTACTATACTTCCCTTACTTGCTTTCATTTTAACCTAACAGAATAAGAATTCTACTTACCCGATCAGTATCATCTTTAAAAAGAATTGATATTTAAATCTTTGCATTCCAAAAATAATAAATACTATCTTAAATTATTTAGTTTTATGGAATCAATTAAAATTGGAAAGATTAAATTAAATAATAAATTATTTTTAGCACCAATGGTTGATGTTTCTAATCTTGCCTATAGATTATTGTGCAGGAAAAATGGTTGTTCTATAGCATATACTGAAATGTTACATATACAATCTTTGTTACACTACAATAAAAATGAGAAAAATAAATGTAGGTTAAATAATAAATTATTAACTAGTAAAAATGATAATCCCGTCGGAATTCAACTCACAGGAAGTAGGGTAAAAGATTTTACTTTAGCAATAAAACTCCTTCATGAACTTATTCCACATAAATTTAATTTAATTGACTTAAATTGTGGTTGTCCCTCACATTTAACTATTGATAATAAATCTGGGGCATTTTTACTTACAAAACCGGAAATTATTTCTAATATAATCCAGATTTTAAAAAATGAAAGCTTCATTGTTACTGTAAAAATTAGGACAGGATACAATAAAGACACTTCTTTAAAACTTTCAAGATTAATTGAAAAATCAGGTGCTGATGCATTAACAGTTCATGCAAGATTAGCAACTCACGGCAGATCGGTTCCTGCTAACTGGGAAGTAATTAAAAAAATTAAAAAAAATATTGGAATCCCTTTGATAGGTAATGGAGATATTGACTCTCCAAAAAAAGTTAAAGAAATGTTAGAAATTGCGGATGGTGCAATGATTGCCCGAGCAGCCATTGGCAACCCATTAATTTTCAAACAATCTTTAGATTATTTAAGAAATGGAAAAGCGAGGGACAATACATTTATAGACAGGATAAATGAATTCAAAAAATTTCTTGAATTATCTAAAAAGTATGGCTTAATTAATATTCCCCAAATAAAATATATAGGTTCAAATTTTATTAAAAATTCTAAAGGGGCAAGTAAATTAAGGCATGATTTTATGAGATTACAGACTTTTGAGGAAATGAAATCTTTCATAAATGAAATAAAGTGAGAGTATTCATTCCATATATACTAAACATTTATTAATAGGTTCGCACAATCCTCTAGATGGATAAAGAGGAATTTCTTAAAAAGTTAGAAGTAGAATTAAAAATTTCAAAAAATTCCCCTTATACACTAAGAAATTATATCAAAATAAACAAATCCATTCTTGATTATTCAAATAAGGGCCCCGATAGTATCAATGAAGATGATATTAAGCTTTACTTATCTGAAAACCTCTCAGACAAGGCCTCAAGCTCTATAATCTTATTTCTCTCGGCAATTAGGTATTCTTTTACTAATATTTTAGGAATTGATCCAACATTAAAGATTAAACGTCCTAAAAAAGAAAAGAAACTCCCTAATGTTTTATCTAAAGAAGAAACTAAAAATCTTCTTGATAGTTTAGATTCAAAAAAATCAAAACTTATGGTATCCTTAATTTATGCTTGCGGTTTACGTGTTTCAGAACTAACAAACCTTAAAGTAAATGATTTATCCTTCGATGAAAAGATCGGACATGTTCGCCAAGCAAAAGGAAAAAAAGACAGAATTTTCAATATTCCCTCATTTTTAGAGAAAAATTTGATTAAACAATTTAATAAACAAAAAGAAAATAATCAGGAATATTTATTTTCCGGGCCTAAAGGAAATCTATCTTCAAGAAACATACAAAAAATTGTTAATAAAGCTTCAAAAAAAGCAAACATTCAAAAAGAAGTTCACCCTCACACATTGAGGCATTCATTTGCAACTCATTTACTTGAAAATAACATTGATATAAGGAAAATTCAAGAGTTGCTCGGCCATTCAGACTTATCAACTACGCAAATTTATACCCACATTTCGTCAGAAGAAATAAAAAAAATAAAATCGCCTATAGATTCTTTAATGGGAAAATAAAATGTCAAAAGAGGAAGAATTAATCATCCAAGAATATAAAAAACTTAGAACCAAATCTCAAAAACAAGGGATGAAAGAAAAAGCTAAACAAGGAAATTTGGTTTCTAGACCTCCCTTTGGCTATAATTTAGAAAATGGAAAATTAATTCCTGGACAAAATTGGAGGGAAGTGGAAGACATTTTTAATGAATTTCTAAATACTTCTAATTCTTTAAGAAAAATTTCTGCTAAGCATAGTTTTTCGGTTAACGGATTAAAGAAAATCCTTACAAATTTTACCTATATAGGTAAAATAAAATTTGACGGAGAAATCCATGAGGGAAATCATCAACCCTTAATCTCTTCAACACTATTCAATCATGTTCAGAATAAGCTAAAAAATATTACTAAAACTATCTCTTAGAGCTCTGTCTCATACTTCTCGCCTTAGAATCTCCTGGTTTGTTAACTTCTTTTCTCCTAATATCTGCAACTAACAAATTTCTATCATACCCAATATAAACTGCTTCCAATTCACCCATTTGTTTTCCAGCTATCTTTATTATCGCTCTTGCTAAAGCCAATCTCGCAGCATCAATTTGCCCTTTTTCGCCACCACCTTTAACTTCCACTTCAACACTAAAATTCATTTTATCTTTTCCTAGGACTTTCTCTGCAATTCTTAATGGTTCATCTATTTTTAATTTATCATAAAAATTAAGTGACCTATAATCTCGCCCATTTATTAAAACCTCATAACCTTGTCCTGTTTTCTCTCTAATTACTGCCCTCGCAATACTTGTCTTTCTTTTCCCAGAAGTCACGATTTTATTTTTTTCATTCATTTTTTCTTTGTAATACTTTCAACATAAACAAATTTATCTCCTTTTTCTTTTCCAGCTTTTATCATTTTTTTATTCTCTAATTCTTTTGGAATTTTATCATAACACTTAATTTTTCCCAATGCAATTTTTCCTCTTCCCCCTCTATGATTAGGAAGCATACCCTTTATACATCTTTTTACAATTTGGTAAGACACTCTTGAAATTTTTGGACCTTTTTGAGTACTTCCAACTCTTTGCCTTCTTTCATAAAATTTATTTTCTATAAATTTTTTATTTCCTGTAATCAAAACTTTATTACAGTTAACAATAGAAATTTCTTCTCCTTGTAATGCTTGTTTTGCTACATAACTTGCTAACCTTCCCATCACTGCATTTTCTCCATCTATTATTTTCATTTTATTATTTTCATCCCTTCCCCTTTAGGGTTTGATTTTAATTCATCTAATATTGTTTTATATTCTATTTTATTTTTAACTAATTTTTCAATCGCCGAATCTGAAAAATCAAAGGCAATAACTTTAATTTTTTTATCTTTTGAGATTTCTCCTTGGCTTAAAACCTTTCCAGGAATAACTAAATTTCCTTCCATTCCTGATTCCTTTTCTAATTCTTCTAAATTTTTTATAATCCTCTTCTTTGTAGGAACCGATAAAAATCTTGCAATAGTCATCCAATTCTCATTTCCATTTTTTTTACAAGCAATCAGAGTTTCAACTAAAAAAGGATTTTTTTTATCATGAATTCTTTTTCCAATCTTTGTTTTACTTATCATCTTACAAATCAAATTAACACTTAGAAACATAAGTTTCTGCTAACGCGTTAACTCGCAGAGTTTATAAAAATTCGTCGTAATAAGGGTATTTAAAGCTTTTCTTGTGAATACATT
>Ga0209542_10007365_pt1 | contig 20999 bp, 30 predicted proteins | sample RifCSPhighO2_01_FD_184028 | JGI IMG/M metagenome (GOLD analysis project Ga0209542, IMG submission 184028) | Soil microbial communities from Rifle, Colorado - Rifle CSP2_plank highO2_0.1 (SPAdes) (version 2) | ecosystem: Environmental > Terrestrial > Deep subsurface > Rock core/Sediment ... | reverse complement strand
ATAATAGGCACATTAGGTAGCCAGGTATAGAAATCCGAGTATAGAAATATTTATATATCTGTTGCTATTGTAGAGGAAAGAGAACATGGCAAGTGGATTTTTTAACATCAAAGAAAAGCTCTTCAAAGGCAAAAAAGAGCCGGAATACGGCAGTCACATTGAAGAAGAGTATGTTCAGGTAGACTCTGTCAAAGAAAAAGGCCCAAGAGCCAAAATTCTGATTAAACCTTATGTAGTTGAAGACTTCGCAGACATCAAACCTGCTTTAGACGCTTTAAGAGAAGGCACAACAATAGCTTTAGTCAACATAAGACCTATCAAGGAAAAAGACATTGTCGAATTGAAAAGGGCTGTAAACAAGATAAAAAAGACCTGTGACGCTATTGGTGGAGACATAGCAGGGTTTGGAGACGATTGGATTGTTGTAACTCCAAGTTTCGCAATGGTTGACAGAGGAGACAACGCATCAACAGCAGTCCCCCATGAATCATCACAATCAACAGTAGTTGATGATGACGAGTAATTCTTAAGATGAATTCTCTCTATAATTCTTCAGAATATCAAGAAAAATGGACTTCTATATGTCTTCGTTGGTCTAACACTGCAAAAGACGCTCTTAAAAACAATCACGATAAAGAGCTATCAAAAACTTTTGAAGGATTAATAGATAGATTAACAGCAGAAAGACTTCTTGGCAATCACAGAAAACCTTTATAAATTTTCCTCTCTTCTTATAAAAAATGAACGAAATAAACAACCAGCCCTGTCCTTTTTGTAAAGCAGAATCATTAACCTTAATCGAAGATGAGAAAGAAATTCCTTTCTTTGGAAAATGTTTCTTAATGTCAATGACCTGCACTTCATGCAAATACCACACATCAGACATAGAAGCTGTAGATAACAAAGGCCCTATTTCATACACATTCACAATCAAAACAAAGAAAGACTTCAATATACGAGTTGTCAAGTCTTCACAAGCAACAGTCAAAGTTCCCCAATTAAAGATGTCAGTAACTCCTGGCCCAGCATCAGTAGGTTACATCTCAAACATCGAAGGATTATTAGCAAGGTTCAAAGGAATCTTAGAATCCCAAAGAGATACAGCAGAAGAAGATAAAGAAAAGAAAGCAGCAAAGAACCTTTTAAAGAAGCTCTGGAAAGTCGAACTTGGAGAAGAGCAGTTAAAAATAATAATTGAAGACCCATCAGGAAACTCAGCAATCATAAGCAAAGATGCTGAAGTAAAGAAATTAAAGAAATAGGAAACAAAATGCCAAAAACCAAGCAAGAAACAAGAATAAAAATAGCATATTCAAGATTTTTAACAGATGGTGAATGGGAAAGAGTGACAAAAGACGAGCAAGAATTAACAGCCCTCAAAACTCCCCCAAAAGGATATATAATAAAAGAACTCCGAATTTATCCAACAGGTTCTGGGCAGATAGAACATTACATCTTAACTTATTTTGATGCTCAAAACCAGCCTATGCAAAGCTCAAGTTTTCAGGTTGAAACTGAAGAGGGTAAAAGAGAAATAACTCATCTAGAAGATTTAGTATGAAAGTCCTGTTCCTCAGCACAAAATCAAAGATTAACATCAAGCCCCTAATTAAAAAAGTAAACATCAAAGGTAAAATTGGCTTAGTTTCAATCATCCAGTACGTTGATTTACTCAAAGAACTCCAAGCCCAATTGCCAAATTCAGTTATCATCGGTCAAGTCGTTGGTTGCAGCTTAGTAAACTTAAGCAAGGAAAAAGTTGATTCTTATCTATACCTTGGAGTTGGAAAGTTCCATCCTATTTATGTTGCAAGAAAAACAAAAAAGCCAACCTATAGTCTCAACCCGGAAACAGAAGAATTTTTCTTAATCAGCAATAAAGAAATAGAAGATTATGAAAAGCAAAAGTTGGGAAAAATAAAGAAATTCTTAGCAGCAGAAAAAATAGGAGTCATAGTATCAACAAAACCCGGCCAGGAAAACATCGCATTAGCATTAGATATAAAATCAAAGCTAAAAAAAGAATGTTTCATCTTCACCACAAACACATTAGATTTGAATGAATTGGAAAACTTCCCGCAAATTCAGGCCTGGATTAATACAAGCTGTTCAAGATTAGAAGCCCCAGAAATATTAAACTACGAAGAAATCCCAAAAGAATATATACAAGCTAAATCTAATGTTAAATCATTCAGACCAAACCTAATTCAGGATAAATAATGGAAGAAAAAAGATGGTGAACTCACAAAAACCTTCAATTGAAGAACTGGCAACTTTCTGCAAGAAAAAAGGATTTGTCTATCCTTCCTCAGAACTCTATGGAGGATTAGCAGGATTATATGATTATGGTCCACTAGGGGTAGAATTAAAAAACAACATCAAGCAAGAATTCTGGAAAACTTTCTTACATGAAAGACAAGATATGTTAGGTTTAGATGGTTCAATCATAAGCCATCAAAAAATCTGGGAAGCCTCAGGGCATTTATCAGGATTCTCAGATTTATTATTGGAATGCAACAAATGCAAAAACAAACTAAGAGCAGACCACTTCATAGAAGAAAAATTAAAAATTCAGACAGAAGGATTATCTGTAAAAGGTATTAGCAATTTAGTCAAGGAACATAAGCTGACCTGCCCAAAATGTAAATCAAATTTCTCAGAAATAAAAAATTTTAACTTAATGTTTCCAATAAAAATGGGAGCCCAGGAAGATTCATCCTCAACAGCTTATCTAAGAGGAGAAACAGCCCAATTAATCTTCGCATCATTCGATAACATAGTCAATACCTCGAGGGTAAAATTGCCATTTGGAATCCTTCAAATAGGAAAAGCATTCAGAAATGAAATTGCACCAAGAAATTTTCTCTTCAGATTACGCGAATTCGAACAAGCAGAAATAGAGTATTTTATTCATCCAGACAAGGAAGATTTTCCCTACAATCTCGATAAAGATATAAAAATAAAATTCCTCTCTTCAAAAGCCCAGGAATCAGGAAAGGCAGAAGAACTGGTTGTCCTCTCAGAATTGGTAAAACTCCATAAGATGTCATCCTGGCATTGCTATTGGCTCCAGCAAACATTGCATTGGTTCACCTCTCTCAATGTAAACATAAGCAGTCTAAGAATCCGGGAACACACTAAGCAGGAACTCTCACATTACTCAAAAGCAACTTTTGACATAGAATACGATTTCCCAGGTTTTGGATTCAAAGAAATTCATGGATGTGCAGACCGGCAGCAATTTGACCTAACTCAGCATCAATTGCACTCAAAAAAACCTCTTGGAATCTACGATGAATCAACAAAGCAAAAAATTACTCCAAAAGTCATCGAACCCTCACAAGGAATAGACAGAGCTTTTTTAACATTTATGTACGAAGCGTATGAGTATGATTCAAAAAGAGAAAACATTGTCCTTCATTTTCATCCAAAACTAGCCCCAATCAAAACAGCAATCTTCCCATTGTTATCGAACAAAGAAGAATTAACAAAAAAAGCAGAAGAAGTTTTCCAATTGCTAAAAAACGAATTTCATTGCTTCTACGACGATTCAGGTTCAATTGGAAGGAGATACGCAAGACAAGATGAATCCGGCACCCCCTACTGCATCACAATTGATTTTGATTCATTAAATCAAAATGATGTTACAATTCGTGAAAGAGACTCAACAAAGCAAGTAAGAATCCCCCTAGCAAAATTAAAAGAAACAATAAATAAATTATTAAAAGCAGAAATAAAATTTGATTCTCTTAAAAAATAACTAATTAACAATAACATCCAATACTCTATATCCAAAATCTTTAATTCTTTCCTTCTTATCCATATTTTCAAAATATAATATTTCGGCAGCTCTATGATAAAACAAATCACCACCCCATAAAGTCCCTTTGATTTTTCCTCGCTTATCTTCAGGAATTTTTTTTATCATCTCCGTAATAGACATTTTTTCTAATTCACCCATTAAATTAAGAACATTTGCCTCTCTAAAAAGAAGATAGTTATCAACAAATCTCTTCAATCTCTTTTTAAGCCTCATAGAAAACCATTTAATCTCAACATTTAAATAAGTTATCATGGGCGGGTAGGCTAGTGGTTAAACTTCGAGGCTGGCAGTCTTGAGTCCCGGGTTCAATCCCCGGTCCGTCCAACATATCATTTCTTAAATCTTTCTTCTCATAGTATAATAATGCGAATACGACGTTGGCATGTAGCAGTCCTTGTAATTCTCTTAATAGCATCGCTCATATTCAGCACTTCACAAATCATCAAATCTTCAATCCAGCAGGATGAAATAGCCATCATCAAAATAGAAGGAGAAATAAGCAACATTCAATCCCAATTATCATTCCAGCAGCATTCAACAAAATCAATCTTAGAAAACTTAGACAAAGCAAACAAAAACAAAAACGTCAAAGCAATAATCTTAGTAATCAACTCACCAGGAGGCACAGTCCTAGCCTCAAAAGAAATCGCTGATTATCTATCAACAATCCAAAAGCCGAAGATAGCAGTAATCCGAGATATTGGCACATCAGGTGCATATTGGATAGCCTCATCCTCAGATGAAATCATAGCAGACAAACTATCAATAACAGGAAGCATTGGTGTAACATCATCTTATTTAGAATTTTCAGGGTTATTAGACAAGCTAGGAATCCAATACGAACAGATCTCAGTGGGGCAATACAAAGAACTCGGCAATCCCTATCAACAATTAACCCAGGAAGAAAAATCAATCTTAGATAAAAAGCTATCAATTATTCATGAAGAATTCTTAAAAGAAATCCAAAAGAAAAGAAAATTAAAAAACATAGAAAGAATAAAAACAGGAGAATTTTTCTTAGGCAGTGAAGCATTAGAACTGGGCTTAATTGATAAACTAGGAAACCTGCAAACAGCAATCGATGATGCAAAATCAATAGCAAACATAGAAGACCCAAAAATAGTTCAGTATGAAGAAAAAAAGGATTTATTCAATCTGTTATCACAATTCTCCTCGCAATCTTCCTATTTCATAGGCAGAGGAATCGCTGCAGAATTAAAGCAGCCAAACCTAGAAACAAATTATAAATTCTCAGCCTAATCGGTATTTCCCCATCTCTCTTCTCTCAATATAATCTTTTAATCTGCCAATAACTCTCCCGGTTAAAACAATATTCCCATACATAAAAATCCCATTTCTCTTTCCCAAACTGACAACCATCACTCTTCTCTTATTTTTATAATCAACAAGGGGTTTTCCAGAATCTAACCTTCTTATATTCTCAACAATAACTTTTCCGTGTTCTTCAGCATTCTGAGCAGTCTTCTCTTCAATAATATTATTAACATCTCCTCCAACAAATATTTTTTCATAACCAAAAAGCTGTAAATGCTCATTAACCCTAACAAATTCCTTATCATAAACCCCATTAAATCTCTTTAACAATCCAGAATTAGCTTTTATCCCGGTGCATAAAAAAGCCATGTTAGCAAAAATCTTATTCTTTTTCTCAGTAGTATAATCCCCCTTAACCCCTTTAACAACCCTATCATTAAAAACAATCTCAACGCCTTTTCCCAATAAATACTTTTCAGCATACCTAGAACTCTTTTCACTGCATCTTTGCATCAATCTTCGATGGCTATGGACAATAGTAATCTTCTTCCCAGGGTACTTATCCAAGATCTCCCCTGCTAATTCAACCCCGACAATCCCTCCTCCAATAATCAAAATCTTCTCAGCTTTTTCCAATTGCCCAGCATATTTGACAATTTCAGCACCTCTACCTGCAATGGCAACTTCTTCTTTAAAAGGCGCGTTATACTTAGAACCAGAGCATATAACCAAATAATCATACTCAATCTTCCCACCGTTAACAACAACATAATCCAGGAAAACCTCGCTAACCTTCCCAACAATTAATTCACCTTTAAAATATTCTTTATGCATCGCTTGGATCTTACAAAGATGTTCAGGTTCAACCAAGCATCTTAATACACTTGGAGTAAACTCAAAATAATCTTTAGTATCAATCAAAGTAACCTCAAAACCATTTTGCAATTCTCTGGCAGCATAACTCCCAGCAAATCCCCCGCCAATCACAACAACTTTCTTCATGAGTTAAACAATAAAAATCAAGTATAAATATATTCCCAAAACAAAAACCACCATCTTTAAAAACCCTAAAATCCTTATAAAACATGACTAGACTGGCAGGTTAGCCCCCTGTTGTAACCACAAACCGGGCTATATGGTGGAGTCGAAAACCAGAGAGAGGTTTTTCAGGAGTCATAGGCCTTAACCTGTACTATGATCCTTTGCCTTTTTTGGCTGGTATTTTGATGAACCAGGTCAGACCAGGAATGGTGCAGCCTTAATTCTTAGTATGAGCGCTTAGAAGTTCCAGAGGTAAGAAAAGTTTAAGTTAACCTTTGATTTTTGCCTAATCCATCTCTGGCCCGTCAATTTTAACCAAAATTTTCTTTTTCCTTAAGGTTTTTCTTTTACAAAAGAAAAAGCTTACTGGGAAGTCATTTAACCTTTCTTTTAAAAGAAACGTTAGCGAAAGAAAAGATTATATAATCATATTCAATTTAAACAGCTTAATGCAAATTGTGTATTCAGAGCATGCAAAAAAGAGGATGAATCAAAGAGGGATTTCACCATTAGAAATTGAACAAGTTTTAAGCCAACCCTCATATGTTAAGAAATCCTTTGAAGGCAGAAAAGAAGCTGTTGGAATCGTAAAAGGAAGAGAACTAAAAATAAAATTCATAGAAACAGAAAGTCATATAAAGGTTATAACCATCATTTAAAATATGAAAATCGAATACGACAAAGAAGTGGATGCAGCATATATTTATCTAAACGGAGCAATAAAAAAAGGAGAAGCAAAAAAAACAATCGAACTAAATGAGCAGATTATTCTTGATTTTGATAAAAAAGAAAAGCTTATTGGAGTAGAGGTGCTAGACGCAAGCAAAATCATGCACAAATCAGTTTTACAGGAAGCTCAGCATATCTCTGGAGAAAAAATAGTGATTGCTCAAAAGCATTAATGTTACATTCCTTAATCCCTATTTTCTTAGTATGAGCGCTTAGAAGTTCCAAAGGTAAGAAAAGTTTAAGTTAACCTTTGATTTTTGCCTAATCCATTTCTGGAAAATAATTTTTCATTCCATTTTATTTTTAGTTAAGGGTTTTTTTGCAAAAGAAAAAAGTTACTGGGAATTCATTCATTTCTAAAAAAAGAAGCTACCTTAATAAACGCCCTGAACGAGAATCAAATAAATTTTCACCACTAGCAAAGTCGTCTAAAGAAAGGTTATAATTAGGAGGGGTCTTATCTCCTATCTTAATCTCCATTATTGAGTCTTGTTTCAAGCACAAATCAGAAAGTCTCTGTCCTGCCAATAAATATGATGCTGCACTAGCATTACTTACCCCAGGGTCAGTGGCAAGAATCGGAACAACTTTCTTAGTTTTCGTATCCTGATAATACGTTGATATCGGATGTCTGATGGCAATTCGTGAAGCATCTTCAAGTTCTTTTCCAAATGATTTTAAATCTTCTCGACATATAAATCTAGAATTAAATTTATCTTCACCCAATAAAATGGCGAAGTCTTTTTTTCCTTTATTCGCTTCAATAGTTGCCAAAATATCCCAAAACTCCTGGATAAAAAGTTTAAAGCCATCTGTTGACACAAGAACTGATTTAAAAACGTAAAATCTATCTCATCCTGTATCGATAGGCCAAAAATATTCTAATCCCATAATGCTATTAACAAAACGGTATATAAATCAATTTCTGTGGTGTATTATCCTAATTAAATCATAGATTTAAAAAAGGAAGAAAGGAATTAAGAAAGGAGTTCATCCTTCCCCAACACTCTAATTCTCGTTTCTCCAGGCCTAACTCTTGAAGTCATTCCAATCATAAATTTAACATTGGCCTTCTCACCAACAGAAACAATATTCCTATCTACAATGCCATCAATCACAATAGCATGCGAACTTGGCAATCCTCTAACAGCAGCATACAATTCAGTTATAGGAACCTTTCCAAGAACATTCAACTTATCATCCAGAATATAAGCTCCTTTAGTCCCAACCAAGTCATCCAGTAATTCTTTGAATTTTCCAGATTCTTGTTTAGTCAATGCAACAGGTCGAGGAGTAAAACTAGGTCTTTCTCTAATCTCCCGATTATCGGTTCTTTCACGATTATCAAATCTCTCTCTGTTGTCAAACCTTCTAAAATCCCTGCCATCTCTCATTTCACCAGCCTTGTTGTCAACCCTTTGACCCTCAGCTTTTGGATGGTCTCTCATGGTCTCGCCATTAACAGTTCCAGGAAGAATCTCAAGCTTATACTGCTCAATAGCCATCTTTCCTCTTAATGCTTTATGAATCTCTTTCTTAGCAATCTCTTCAACTTCCTTGCCATCAGGAGCCTTAACAACGAAGTCTATCTCAACTCCAGCATCAAGCAGCCCTCTAATAATCAAATCCCCTCCTCTATCTCCATCGACAAAAGCCACAATATCTTTTTTTGTAGCCAATTGTCTCAAAGTTGGAGGAGCTGAAGTTCCATTAGCAGCAATAACATTCTTAATGCCATGTTTCAACAAGTTCAACACATCCGCTCTTCCCTCAACAATAATAACTTCCTCACTTTCGTCAATTCCAGGTCCGCAAGCCAACCTATCTGGCCCATATTCCATCACTTCCATCATTCTAACACTCTGAGCAACCTGGTCAGTTAAATCCTGACTATCAGGCAATACTCCAGAAGTCAACTCCCTCAAAAGCTCTTTAGCTCTCTCAAGAACAAATGTTCTCTTGCTGATTCTTACATCTTCTATTTTTTCAACTTTAACTTTAGAATTGCAAGGTCCTATCCTTTGGATAGTCTCCAAGCTTGCAGCAATAATCGCAGTTTCAGCCTTATCCAAGGAGCTAGGGATTATAATCATTCCAGAACTCTTGCCATTTCTGGCATCTAAATTAACCTCTATTCTTCCAATTCTCCCGCTTCTTTGTAATTCTCTTAATTCTAATTCATTCCCCAATAAACCTTCAGTCTGCCCAAAAATGGCACCAATCACATCTGGTTTATCAACAACACCTTCAATTTGGATGTTGGTATGAATTATATATTTTGCACTTACTGGACTTATTTTTGCCATGTTACCCCCGTAACAACCAGAAAAAGTTTTTTTATACTTCAGTCTTCTATATATTTATCTCTTTTTTCTATTCATTTCTGAAGTAATTTTCACTGTATTTTTTCTCCTTGCGGATTAAGTGATATGATATATGATCTTAATCTGGTTTGATTTGTTTGATATATTTTTTATTATGATATTTTCCCTTTTTGGGATACACTCTCTTTCTTTTTACTATATCAGTTTCTTTTGACAATCACTCTGTTTTCTTTCGCCAAAATTTATTTTGGACATCCCCAATTTCTTTTGGCAATACACTCTCTTTTCACTATCTTAGTTTCTTTTGGCAATACGCCACTCTGTTCTTTTTATGGATATGTTAAAGGTCAAAATGACTTTAACATTTGTTCATCATAGATGAACACTACAAAGTTTTTTTCTTACAAGAAAAAAAGGTTGTATTGTCGCCCGCAACACTAACCCCCAAGCTCATCGCTAGGCGTTGCCATGCTCTATTGAGTATTCTCATGGCGGGCTTAAAACTTCTAAGCAATCATGGGTATAAAAAGCTTTCTATAACTACTTTTAAGGAGTAAATATAGAAAGGTTTATAAGCTATAATAACTGAAAATGTTGTATGAACCTGTCAAAAAACATAATTTTGGAAAGAGTAACAATAACAGATAAAGATGAAAATTGTTATCAAGCTACCTATAAAGGTGAGAAATATCACATCACTAAATCTGATGAAACAAGTTTTGATTTAAACCACAATTCTTCACCAAGCCACAATTTGCGATTGGGATTGGAACAAAGGTTGGACATATCAGGTATGTCGGTTCTTCAAGATGAAACTGCCCCTGAAGACTATAAAGAAGTAATGATATTTCATGAATTAAGAGAAATTGAGTACCAAGAGGCAGGGTTTGATGATGGACATGAAAGAGCAGTAAATGATGAAATCCTATATGTACTCAAATTTTTTGGTGAAAAGAAATTAAAACATTATCTAAAGTTTGCTAACGAGTATAGAACAAAAGCATTAGAAAAGAGAAAGAAAAATGAAATAGAAATGAATCCACGATATAGTCTAGTGTTACAGTATATTGAACTCGGAAATAAGCTCAGAGTGTTATTCAGTAACAGTGTATTTGTAACTGAAAAAGAAGCGCCACAATTTGAAAAAACTTACAGAGGATATAGGTTCCCTTTAGGAACAGAAAGAGAAAAAAGGCTCAATGAATTGTTTAGTTACGTAAGAGAATTCAGTGGTTGGCATACGGGTCTAAACACCGATGATAAGTTATACGAAGAATCGTGCAAACACGGACATTTATGCATAGGTACATTTTCTAATCCTACGCCCAGAAGTGACGAGATTGTAAGACAAATAAAACATCATTTAGATGAAGAAAAAAAGTTTAAAGGAAAAGTAGTATATGTAGATACATCATTTGGGAACATTAGAGGACTTAAAGATATCGCCATACCTTCTGAAAAAATAGTCTATGAAATCGGTGCATGTGGTTCTGATGCACAAAGAATAGTGAAAGAGCTTGTCAAAAACATTTGAAGTTACCAGTCAAAAAGATTAAAGTTCTAAAAAATTAATAAGTCATTACGTTCTATATTCTCTTAATCCTATATTCACTCAAAAAATCTTAGTTCAGGAATTCATATTTTTTCGAGAACCCCAATGTTTCTTCATAGTAAAGAATACTTTTTCATCAACATCCTTCCATTTTCCTTTTAATCCCATAATATCTTTCATATTAATATTTCATCCCATCCAATAATCTCTTAACCTCATCCCTTAAAGTCAACGTTTCATCTTTCAGTTCTTCACTATATCTTTCATATTTCCCTCTTTGCAAAAACTTATCAAATACCTCTCTTGAAAACTTCTGCCAGGGCTTCATAGCCCAGATATTCTCATAGTCCTTCTCAATATAGCTCTCAAACTCAATAGTAATGCTGCCATCCAGCAGAACATGATTCTTGCTATTAACTCTTTTCAACCCCCTTCCTGTAAAAATAACATCAATATTAAACCTTGAAAAATCATCAACTTTCTTAAAAGCCCACCATTTAATCCTTAAATTATTCCCAGAATCAGTCTCATCATTCTTATATTCATTCTCGCTCAAATCATATTTTCTCTCAAGAAGCCATTTCTTGGCAAAAGAGTAAACCTCTTTCAAATCAACTTTCCCTTTCCAAGTAACCTGGACATTAGGAATAACATAATCAATCTCACCCATAACAAAGCTAAAGAAGTGCTCTTTAATAAATCTTTTCATAAAAGGTTTTTAGATAAAAACACAAAATAGTTTCTTTTGCACATATAACATCATAGTTCTTTTTTGGATACAAAGTCACTCTGTTCTTTTTATGGATACAAGATTTCACAAGTTGACTTGTCAACTGCGCCCCGTTGAGCTTGCTCAACTAGGGTTTCTTTACAAAGAAAAAAGGTTGTGTTAGTAACGTTGGTTCTGTATATAATCCTTTATAGCATTATGAAACCTGTAAAAATTAATATACGCATTTCTTTTATGCATGCTCAATCTCCCTTTCATGAAAAACCTGTAATAAAACTTGCTAAACCAGTGTTTCTCAAAAGCTTCATTAAATTCAGTTTCAACATTGGCATCCATCCTTATATCAAAATCTCCTCTGTCAAGTTTTCTTTTAACCCCTCTCAGTTCAGTCTCTTCATCCCTCATTCCCAAAATTAAAATTGTAACCCCAATATTATGCCTGAAATGCCCAACATCTCTATAAGTCTTCCAGTCAATCTCAATGTTCTTTGTTCCTCCTTGAAATCTTCTCTCAACATACTTTGTTTCCATGCATTTACTATCTTCAGTAAAACCATCATCATCACAATATCCATTATCCTGAAGCCACCATTTCATAAATCTGTACAACTCTCCAAAATCAATCACTCCTTGCCATCTTAATCTTACTCCAGAAGGCAATGGAGGAGTTATAGGATGTTTATAGCCCATTAATGATACACCTCTCTCATGCAGGACTTGGCAATACCAATTGCCTCAAGCATTTCCAGATACAATTTGCTTTCATAAGTCCTTATAATTCTGTCTTTGATAATAAAATTAACATAAACATAATATAAAAATCTTGTCCAAGAATTCTTCTGCCATCTTTTTGTCCAGTCAAGTTCAATCCAAGCTTTGATATTAAGCTTGACCCACCCCGAATACCCGCCTTCTTTTAATTTCTGGGTTCTTATTGAAAAAACCTTAAACTGAACATGAAACTTAAAAAATTCATCAACCTCTCTCTCGCCATTCATTCCAAAAACATATTCTCTTCCCTGAGGTTTATTCTTAATCTGCACCTCTTTTTCAATATAATCATATCTCTTCTTAAAAAACCACCCTCTTAACTCCTCATGAAATCTATCAACATCAAAGAAGCCATCGTGATGGATTACCAAACCACTAGGAGGAGTAACATAATCATCCCTTTTGCCAGCACCAAAAGCAGCCATGTCTTATTTATCCTTGCCATATTAATAAAACTATTGGTTGAATAACAAAATTAATTAAAAAATAAGATTATTGATTTATCTTATATGTTGCAATAGAATTCGGAGTTTCCCAAACCTCAATAGATTCAAGAGTCCTATTCCTGTTAGTCAGATAACCATCCACTCTTTCAAAACACCATCTGGCAATATTTTCAGCAGTGGGAACAAAATCAACCTCAAGATGTTTCATTCCAGGATTTTTAATAAAAAAATCTTTCATCATCTCATCAAAACCAGCATACATAAATCCATGGTCTAAACTGCAATGTATCTCTCTCATTAAAACCTCTTTAATGTCGCCAAAATCCTGAACCATACCCCTGCTGCTTCCCTTTTCCTCCAAAGCCCCAGAAACTTTTGCCCATATCACATATCTATGCCCATGCACATTCCTGCATTGACTTTTATGCTCAGGAATTCTATGCCCCATATCAATCTCGATTTTTCTTCCAATTTCCATATTACTCATAAATTAAACAAAAATTAGAAGTTTAAAAGCTTATCATAATCTTTTTAAAACAAAGGTTGCATAGGGTTCATAAGGGAAACGCAAGTAGCCCTTATGCCCTGGTAGTTTAGCCTGGTAGAACCCTGGTTTCATAAGCCAGTGACCGAGAGTTCAAATCTCTCCCGGGGCACTATTATTTTTTAATTTCTTTCGCTAATCTGTCAAGAACAACTGTTCTTGAGCACGCCAGATTCTACTAAATCTTAGCGTGTCAATGACAGATGGCACACCAAATGCCAAGAACTTATGTTCTTGGGCACACCAAAATCCCAAAGGATTTTAGTGATTCTGTGGGAATTTTAGTGTTTGGATACAGCTTCCTGTTTTTCTTTTATGGATACAACATCCTCATTCTTTTTTGGATATCACATTATAGTTCTTTTTTGGATACAAGATTTTTTCTTTCTAAGAAAAAAGGTTGTTTGTAAGGGCAGTGTCTGCATCCAGATTCACAGCAATACCTCCTATCTTTCAGATACTTAGAAGTAAAGACTAACTTGCCATCCTCAAAATAATAATCCTCATTTTCAACAAGTTCCATAATCAAAAGTTTCAGAACGTTTTTCTTTTCCCAAGGGTTTTCTTTTTACAAAAAGAAAAGGCTTATTTTTTCTTTAATGTAATCTCAATTGTGCTGACTCTTACCTGTCTTCCTTCCTTGTTTTCAAATTCTTCAGAGTCAATTTTAATCCCTTTAATGTGAACCATATTCTCCAAGAATCTTTTCCCGGCAACCTCAGCAATATCAACGCACCTTGAAATAAATTTCCCTCTTCCTTTAATTATAACTTCGTCAGCACCCTGAGTAGTAAACTGCATTACTACGCCGGTAACATAAATCCTGCTGAGAAAGAATGAACTTAACTCAGTTTCATGAATGGTTTATTACCGACAAAAACAGTATGCTCATCTCCTTCTCCACGAGAAGTATCACGTCTAACTTCTTCTTCAAATGTATCCTCTTCTTGTCCAATCATATCTTCTTCTGTCATATTAAGTCCCTCCGTATTTTCTTAATCCTAATCTTTGTGCCCATAGTCTTAATCTCTGTTGTTTCCTTTCATCACTAAACCCAATCTTCAGATAAAATTGGTATCTCGATTTTCCAACCACTTTGAGGTAATAATACCTAATATCTACTCCATTTAAATTCTTTACGGTATAGCCCCTTATCCGATTATCCATGCCTAAATCAGACAAAAAATTGCTTATTCTTTTTAATTTGTCAATATCTTTATTATAAGCAATACAATTAAATGATGTCAAGAACAATAGTTCTTGAGCACGCCAAATTCTATGAATTTTAGCGTTTAAAAAAGATATACTAATAAAGAAGAACATAAATAGTGGGTTCATCACTTGCCATGTTTTCCCCCAGTCATAAGTTTGTTTTTGTTTCTAACAAGTCTGCTAATATAGCCAGTCATAACATTCCTCATTTTTTTGGAAGGAACATCAGCAACATTATCAACAGCTTTCTTATTGCCCTCAAACTCACTAGTAAACAATTCCCCATGCTCATGAAGAATTTTTCTTGCATTTCTCTTCACAAACATTGTTTTGATTCTTCCCATAAAAACCCACTATAAAGCAAGATATTTAAGTCTTTTCTTTTCCAGGGGTTTCTAAAATGTTTCTTTTTTTCCGAGGTTTTTTCTTTTACCTAGATGTTTTCTTTTTTCCGAATTTTTTTCTTTTACAAAAGAAAAAAACTCATTTATAGCTTTTCTAAACGTTCTAAAACCCAAATCTCTCTCAAAACTTTAGCTCTAGGATTATTATAAGCAATAGGCAATTCAACATTGCTTCTTACCAGTTTAAACCCATGCTTCTCCAAAATAGTCTTAAAATCCACTTCAAGAATTTTATTAAAAGTTCTAATAGCAGGAATAATAATAACAACACGTTTCTCAACTTTTCTTGAAAGCTCTCTAAACAAACCATCATACAAAGAAGCCAAACTTCTAATCACTCTTTTTCCTTTGCTCGAGCTGGGCAATTTCTTAAAGTAAGGTCCTAAATAAGGTTCAGTAACGCAGCATTCAACCTTTTCAATTTTCTCCAGATTTTTCGCATCTCCAGGAATCAAAGTAAACTTGCTCTGCAATTGAAATTGTTTCTTAACCCATTTCAGATTCTCCAAAGATTCCTTAATATGCTGGTCAACACCAATAACATGAAATCCTCTAAACAATCCCTCTTGCAATATTGTCCCATTGCCGCAAAAAGGATCCAAGATTTCCTTTTCAGCCTTAGAAAAATTAATCAGCATCTTAGCCATTCTGATGGAAATAACTTTCTTAGCATCAAACCTGGGTCTATTTTCATCTCTAAACCTATATTTTTTAGGGTCGCTTCTCTCATCAACCAAAAACAGCTTGTTATCAAATTTAATAAACTCATAATCCAGGTTTCTAGGTTCAAAATTAAATTTTCTAAACGTAGCTTTAATTCTTTCTTCTTTAAACCTTGATTTAAGCTCCAAAAGAAGTTTTTTATCCCCTGCAGCAGTATAGCTTAATTTTCCTTTATCAAAAATAACATCTTCTGCACTATTAATCCTTCTGCCAAATTTGGTAATCCCTCCAAATCGTTCAAGATCAATTTTTTTATCAGTTTCAACAATTGCAAATTGGTTGTTTACCTTTTTAACAGAATCAATAGAAAAAACACTCTCCAGTTCCAACACTGCTAAGTTTCTATCTCTTCCAAGCACAAATAAATATTCAGTCATCTTCTCTCACCGTATAAATAAACATGATCTCCTTTCCTAACTAATCTATCAATCTTCACTCCCACAAGTCCTTTATCAACCTTATCAACATTCTTATTCTCAATCTCCATAGAAATAACTCTGGATTCAACAACACCAGTAGTCTCACCCATAATCAACAACTCATCCCCTTTTTTAATTCCATTCGCAGTAACCTCAATAGCTGCAACCCCTGGCTTAGGATAATAGTGCAAAACTCTCCCAACATCCAATTTCTCCCTCGTAGCAACATTACCCTCTTTATGTCCCCAATCATCTGAAGTCGGCATCCCAAGATAAAAACCAGAACTCAATCCTCTATTGTAAACAGTTTCAAGTTTCCCCATTAATCTTTCAACAAGTTCTTTAGTAAATTTGCCATCGTAGCAAGCATCAATGGCTTCTCTATAACAAGAAGTAACAACTTTAACATACTCAGGTTTCTTGCTCCTTCCTTCAATTTTAAACCCATCAATTCCCGCAATAATCAACTTATCGATAAAAGGCAAAGCACATAAGTCCTTAGCATTCAAAATATAATCATCCCCAAGAACCATCTCAAACCCCTCTCTCTTATCTTTAATAATATATTCTCTTCTGCAAACATTCAAACATTTTCCTTTGTTAGCAGTTTTTTTAAAAATATCTTGGCTCAAAAAACATCTCCCAGAAATAGCCATGCACATGCTCCCATGAATAAAAGTTTCAATTTCAAGTCCTGGCACATCCATTTTAATCTTTTCAATTTGCTCAAGGCTTAATTCTCTCGCTGGAACAATTCTCTTTACTCCAAGATTATAATAAAACTTAGCTGCAGTAGAATTCGCAACACTTGCTTGGGTACTCAAATGCACTTCAACCCCCATCTCAAGAGCAATCTGCAAGACAGCCATATCCCAGCAAATATACCCATCAACATAATCCTTGCTTTCCTCAATAGCTCTTTTCACAAATTCCAATTCTTTATCATATGTAATCCCGTTAATAGTCATATATTTCTTAACTTTATATTTCGCTATTTTCCTCAAATCTCTAAAAACAAATCCCCCGCCGCTTTTGGCATCCCTCATATTACTCCCTTTAATCCCAAAATAAACAGCATCAGCCCCAGAATCAACAGCAGCCTTCAGGCTGGTAAAATCACTTACAGGACTTAATAATTCGGGTTTTTTAATCATCAAAAATTCAATAGAGATAAGCCTTTTAAAGGATATGTTTTTCTTTTGTCCGAGGGTTTTCTTTTTACAAAAAGAAAAGGCTCTTTTTAAGGGTTTGTTTTAATATTTTTCTTCAGTTCAAAATTTATTTTTCTTACAAAAAAGAGACTAATAAAAACAAGAACCCCCATTGATAAAATTGCATACGAGTAGCTGATTTTTCCAAAAGAAGATGTGCTTGTAAGAACTACACTCCATACAATGGGACCAACAAGTGTGGCAAAGCGCTCAGCCAGTATGTAAAAGCTAAATGAACTTGATTCAACAGACCTAGGTGCTAATTCCGCAACCATCATTCTGCTTATCCCCCACATTGCCCCAAAAAAGAATCCAGCAACAAGACAGGCAATAATCACAACTTTAAAAGAAGGAGCAAAAGCAATTATCGGGAACAAAAATGACCAGCAAACAATGAGCCAAATAAGAGTTCGCTTGCTTCCTTTCTTGTCAGAAATTTTTCCAAGAATAATAGCCCCAAGAGCAGATAAAGTAAGGATTCCAGCAGTAAGATATATTTTTATTGTATCTGAAGCGCCGTAAACTTTTTCCAAAAACAAAGGGAAGTTATTTGAAAAAGTGAGTAAAGCGTCACTAAACAAAAAATATCCTATAAAAAGTAAAATTAAATTTCTATTGGATAAAATTTGCTTGATTGTCTGGAATATTTTTGTGTACTCGTCACGAATTTTTACTTTTTTCAAATGTGGCAAGTCCTCTTTTTCTCTAAACCATATCATCATAGGCAAAGCAAAAATACCAAAAAGCACTGTGGCTGGAAGAAGTGTTTGCGGACGGCCAATTGTTCCGAAAAGATAAATAGTCCCTACAGCAAAAGGTAAAGTAATAAGAAGCCCAATTACCTGCCCAGCATAATTAAATCCTTGTCCCAATCCAGAAACATAACCTCGATTAGTTTCATCAGAAATATCATTAATCATCGGTGTATAAAAAACAAAACTGACTAGATAAAAATAAAGTGCAAAAGTAAAAAGTGCAGCTGCAATAAAAGTGTATGAAGGTGCAAATAAGGTAATAAGTGATGTTGCCAGAAAAAAAACAAAAGTAAGAGCTGTTGTCGTGCGCACACCAGACAGTTTTCTGCAACTTTTGTCCAGCCGTTGTCCAATAACCGGAGCAGTTAGAATAAAAAGAGCAGATGAAACAACAAGTATCGCATTGAACCACCAATCAGGTTTATTGCTATCCACCACAAGCCATTGCGAAAAGTAAAACAAGAAAACAATCATGATAATCGAATTTGCAAAATCGTACAGTGCCCAAAGATATATGTTCTTCTTCATACAACCCCTATATCGTCTCAAAAACAATCCCATTCTTCTCAGCATACTCTTTGGCCTTGGCATTCAAGTTTCCATTCGCTATAAACAGCAAAGGCAGTTTCTTCCCAAAAGCAATATTCAAAGCAAGCCCCAAATCTCCCTCATTAATCGCTTTCTTATTCCTGTATTTGACAAAGAATTTAACCTTTCCAACATTGCTAGGAACTTGGACAATAAACTCGTACTCCTTGCCTTTGTTAATAATATTCCCCTCAATAACCTCAATCTTCTTCCCATTAAAATACTCGTCAACAGCATTAAAAAATTCATCAACCTCTTCCTTGTTTTTCTCTAATTTCTGTTTCTTTTTATCTTCTTTCTTCTCTTTTACAATCTCTTTCTTAGCTTTTGGTTTAACTTCAGGTTTCTCCTTAATCTTCTTACTTTTTTTCTTAGGTTTAATCTCTTCTTCATCCTCTTCTAGTTCATCGTCATCATTCTCTTCAGGATTAACTTCAATAGGATTCGTTTCAATCTTAACCTCAATCTTAGGAACATCTATCTTTTGCTCATTAACAATATCTTGAGTTTTAACCTCAACAACCTCTTGTTGTTTATCTATTAAATCTTCTTTAACATCTCCCTGTTCTTTCGCAGGGTCTTCTTCTTTCTCTTCCTCAACAGTTTCTTCCTGAAAATCAACCAAACCTTTAATCTTCTCCTCAGCATCCTTATCATCAACCAAATGAAATTTCCAAAAAATCTCTCCTGTATAAATCGTTAATTTCTTGGCAAAATCTCCCAGTTCGCGTAAAGCAACCCGATTAACAGGGTCCAAAGCTCTATCTTCCAAAACAATATTCTTCTTCAACAAATCATACGCTTTCTTATGCACCTCTTTCATATGGGGATACAACGTTTGCCCCAGCTTATTTTCCTGCCCCTCAAGATAATAAACAGGACTCCCGCCAATTTTAGCGTTGCTAATTTTCAAATGTTTCTGTTCAAGCAGAGTAGCTAATATTGCCCCTGCCATTATAGAATTCGTTCCCAAGCTCTTAGAAACCTGGATAGGCAAACAAGGCCCTTTTGCTTTAAGCAAATCTATAATCTTATTACGTAAATCCTGCATACTGTTGAGAATCCATTATCCTATAAAAGTATTGTGATACTTTTTTAGTTGTTTTTTGGTTAAGCTTTTTCTTGTAAAAAAGGTTACTATAAAAATATTGTGATATTCTTTTAGCTATTTTTACATAAAAGTAAAACAAAATCCTTATATACAAGTTTAACCTACGTTTTTAGTACGGTGAATAAGATTGCTGATCAAAGCAGTAAAAATAGAACCAAAAATAGCAGTAAAAATCTACGAAAAACATGCGGTATTCACAGAGGAAATTGAACAGGTATTAAAAGAAAGAAAAACCGTGTTCAAAAAAGTTGGTGGGAGTCAATATATTGCATTAGGACTTTGGGACCGTTATTTAACAATATTTTTTATGTATGATAGTAAAACAAAAGAAGCCTCAATAACCACGGCCTACCCATCATCAAGAAAGCAGATTCACATCTATAAAAGATTGGTAAAATAAAATGGAAAAAGAACTCAACATAGAAAAGCTAAAGGATGTAAAGTTCACTTTCAGCAAAGATGCTTTTGAAGTCCAAGAAATGCAGTGCGAACAGTGTAAAAAAAATATGGAAAATTCCATAATAGAGTTCCATATACCTAAAAGCTCAATCAGTGTAAAACTCCAAACATTTCATTGCACAACCTGCAATAAAGAATATCTCAACTTCCAAGAAGCAAAAAAGCTAGACAAAACATTATTGATAGCAAGACTTTTAGATGTTGACAGCTTCAAAATGAGAAAGTCATTAAGTTTTGATGGAGGTAATTATATTTTCAGAATCCCTGCAGAAATTGCGAGAAACTTCGGGAAAAAACCATATGCTGAAGTAACCCCTTTATCCTCACAAGATCTCTTAATCCATATTAATAAATCTTAATGAATAACGCCATAAAGATAAAAATTGTATAAAAGTATTGTGATACTTTTTTAGTTGTTTTCAATCAATTCTGTTTGTATCCAAAGAACTTATTGTAATCTTTATGGTCAACAATATTGAGAACGAAAACGAAGATTTCAATTTGATTTCCTTCCAAGGTGTAAAGCATTCTCCAATAATTTGATAATTCAATTCTGTAAAGATTCTGGATGCCGAGTTTCAATAAAGAATCAGGAATTAACCTTTTAGACACAGGGTCTCCATATTGAGGATTTTGCTTCAAAAGCTCTTTTGCTCTTTCAAAAGAGTTCAGAATACTTTTTGCTTCTTTATCTTTCCTTTCTTGTAATAAAGCATAACTTTCTTTTGCCTCTCCTTTAAGAAATATTCTCACCTCTTTGCCAAAGTACATGAAAATCAAACCTCAACGCTTCCCATTAACATTTTTTTCAAATGTTCTGGCTCACTATAGATCCATTGAACCCCTCTCGGTCCATAAATTATTTTTCCACTTCTAAAAAGA
>Ga0209542_10007363_pt1 | contig 21002 bp, 18 predicted proteins | sample RifCSPhighO2_01_FD_184028 | JGI IMG/M metagenome (GOLD analysis project Ga0209542, IMG submission 184028) | Soil microbial communities from Rifle, Colorado - Rifle CSP2_plank highO2_0.1 (SPAdes) (version 2) | ecosystem: Environmental > Terrestrial > Deep subsurface > Rock core/Sediment ... | reverse complement strand
CTTCCCCGAGATACGTTTCAATCTTCACACGCTCTTCAAAACTGAAGTGCGTGTTTTTGCTTTTTCCCTTGTTTGTTTTCATGCCTGCATGCTAGCAGGGTGGGTACTTTCGAAACAGAACTTGCCGATCACCGATTGTGCGACTGCGCGCTCAGATAACAGTTTCTAATGGGCTATAGCGGCGTATCTTCTTTAATTTTGTAAATCCTGACAAATTTTTTATCCTCTCTGACTTGAAAGACAAGATCCAGCTCATTATTCTTACTGCACGTTGCTTCCACGCCCTTTGACCATTGATCGTCAACATACAAGTAACGGTAGTGTAGCTCCTGCAAAATGTCGGGATCGCAATTCTTGTTAACTTCGCTGAACAAAACAGCTTTATCCTGTGAGGATGTTTTGCCAAGAGCAATATCCGTATTACTTTCAATGGCAAAGGTTGGGGCCATTCTGCCCGTGTTAAGAACAAAAAGGCAGTTCGGAGCACCATATGCTCCGCAGTCGGAGTACGTATCTTTTATAATGAGAAATAAATCATGTATGGTGGTATTCTTTTTGATCCAGGCGTATGCGGCTGACTCTGGTGTGCCGACTTGAGCAAAATAGTGTGCATTCGGGTTCAATGTCCCACCGGGAGGATCGCCGAAAGTTAACCACACCACATGAGTCCAAAAACCTTGTGCCATCAGAATAAGAGTGAGAAATAGCAGAGCTCCCTTGAGCAAAGACCTTCGCGCGCGCTGGTACAGCATTGTCAAATACAATCCTGCGACCAAACCTCCAAATAATGGTATTGGGGAAAAGAACTTTACCATCTGGGTAGCCAAGTCCGGTGAATTCGAGTCAACAAACAGGGGAATAAAGAATAACAAGACTAGCAAGCCCGTTAGAAATAGAGCTAGCTGGAAACGCTGTTTGAACAAAAAAATAAGAGATGGGACGAGTACCGTAAGCAGTAATATAAATTCCGCAAGGAATCGAGGGTCGTACACCGGTTTGCCGTTATACAGCAACCAAGGTGTGCCGACCTTAAAAGAATGGGTGGAAATACTTGTGGTACTGCTTGTATACAAAATTGAATCGTATGCTCTTTCGCCAGAAGACAAATTGAGTTGCTGAACAACGACTGAACGTAAGAGTCCTCCCTGGAAAAATGCTGCAGGCAGGGCTATTGCCAAGAGAATGAAAGAGCTGATAAAAACCTTTTTCGCGTTCGGCCAATCTCTTTTGAAGAAAAAGAGCGCGAACGGAAAGAGAAATATAACAATACACAAAACTGCAAAGTACGGTTCAGAAACGAGAGCGAGCAATGCAAATATACATCCGCTTGCAAAGAAAGCGGTTATGGTGTGCCTGCTATTCTCTCTCTGTAATAGAAAAAAATATAGGTACACAACCGCCAACGTAAGGGCAAAGGCCATTGCGCCCCAATGCAGGCCAACAACAGAATTGATAACAGGAGCGGTATATTCTCCTGTAATGGCATCGGTAACAAACTTGAATGGAGCAACGATGTTCCGCCCTAAAATGAATCTTTGATATACTGTCGAAATACCGCTAAAGATGTTGAGGAAAACAAGAGACCCTGCATACATCATCAACACCGAAGAAAAGAACGCTACGAAGAATTGTCCTTGAAAAAATAATAGGACGAGAAGAAATCCTAACAGAAATAGAACACCGCTCAACATTCCCCTTTCAAGGTCATAGGCAACGTAGAGAGGCATGCCGGTCACTTTGTAGGTCGCAGCGGCAAAGAGGTCTGGAGCGTAGTGATAGCGAAGCGGGTCTGCTGGATTGAATATCTCTACAGGAGGAAAGTTCCCTTCTGCAATGGTGGTGGCGGTAGGCTCTCGGACAGAGGCTCGATCCATAGGATGACGAAACGAAATGAGACCGACAGAAAGAGCAATAAACAACGCGGAAAATAGAAGTATTCCCCTCCATCTCGAATTTGTTCCCCACTCTAATGGTCTTTGGTCGTTCAAAATTTGAAACCGCCGACAAAATACACACACACCTGCCAACAAAAGAAAAATAAGTAGCACGAGGTAGAAAACAATTTGTATGGGTAAAAATATTCCCATTACATTTACAAAGAATGTATAGAGTCCGATACCAAAAACTCCAGCAAAGGTTATTAAATGTTCGATGCGATTCTCGTGTAAGATCCAGCGAGCCGCCTGCCAACCAAAAAAGAATAGAATTGAAAAATACGCGATGGTCAAAAGAAATGTCATGGTAATGATGTCTGCGGAACAAAATGATACATTGCTATATCTCCGAAACTGGCTACTTCTTTCAGAAATGTGTACTTCTGCAGGTGCCATAGGGGGTCTGCTTTCTTATCCCACACAACATACTCGACTTCGTATTTCGCAAAGATGCTCTTGAGCCACTGGTTGGTTGGCGTGGTTAGCGTCGCTTTATAGCGAGTAACCATGTCCTCAATCTTAGCGTCCGGAATATCTTCGTATTGACCAATCAAATCGCGATAATAGATGCCATACATACTGCTCGAGAGATACCCCCGCTCAGTGAAGAAAATGTCACGAACATTCTTGTCGTCGACCCCCCGTAGCCGATAAAAGGTAAAGATGGTGTCAAATAGGCGTTCTCTTGTCGCAGCGAGCGAATACATACCTGCCCGGTGATAAAAGACGTTCTCGGGCGTGTATATGACCACGAGGTGCGATATCTCATCATTTGATAAAACTACTGCCTCTTTCGCGGCGTTCTGATTGAGCCAGTGCATGACGGGCCCATACTGCTGTCTCTCAACAGCCATAGCCCCATCGTCCTTAGTCCCGATCATTATTGAGGCGGCTTGAACAAATACTCCGACACCGAAGCTTCCTATTATAATCAGACCTGCTAACACCTTTCGATATGACACCGGCCTGTAACGCGCAAGCAGATGGAACACAATGATAATCAGAAATATGATCGCAATCGGCTTATGGAAGAACCAATGATAGTGGGTCGCCTGAAGGATTTTCCCGGTAAATAGCTGCTGATTCATAGTTATGAAGGGTGCGAGCAGTAAAGCTAATCCGAAAAGATATTCTCTTTTATTTTCGCGGGGGAACCAGCCAAAAAAGACAATCAAAGCGACAATGACTACGAACCCAACAAACAATGGTGCGTGGGTCTGAATGATTCCGTTACGTATCGCAGTATCGGCGTACTCGGGGTACGACGTAGCGCGATATAGATTGATGCCATAAGGAACCGCCACTACGAGAGCGCCGGCAAATACGCTTCCAAGCATCAATGCCTCGTGCCATTTTTTTTGTATGAGAAAGAAGAGAATCAGGACACCCCCAAACGCGTAGAGAAACGTCCATGAGTAAAAATAATTATAGAAATTTAAACCGAGGAGGAGTGAACTCGCAACTCCCCATGACCATTTTCTTTCTTTATAAAATAGCCGGAACGTGACTAGAAAACTAAATAGCAATATGTATATCATGACAGGATTGACCGGTCTGCCAATGCGCAAAAAATCTTCTGGACTTACGCCATGAACAAGCGCCGACAGGCCGGAGTAACTCGAAATAGACTCCGCGAGTAGCAGTACTGTCGCACTCGACAGGGCAGCGAGTTTGTCTCTAGAAAGCAAGACGACAAAACTGTATATCAACAGAAACGATAGAAACGATAGTAGTACCCGCGACAGCAGCAACGTGTTGTTAATATCGAAAGACAATACTTCTCCCATATACGCGACTACAATTGATCCGAGTGGTTGAAAGAGGTACGGGTCATCCTTGCCCTCTTTGTAGTATATGGCTCCAAAATTGAGGTGCCCGTCCTGGACCTCGCGTACCCGTGGCGCCCATGGAGAGTCCGGCAGAAGTTCTACGCCTTGGTACACGCCATCCTGTGCATGCTGAACACGAAAATATACTTGCGGAGCGGCAACTATCACTGCGACAAGGAGTGCAAAAAAAAGAGCACTTATGTGATTCGTAAAAATATCTTTCAATCTTCGCATCGCTTGCGTAATCATATCCCGAATGTGCGCACTACACAAGTTACGCCATTTTTCATTTCATATGACTCGTTACGCGGCTTCAGTCGACGATACGGCTGATCTGCTACATACCGAGAACTCGGCACCAGAGCGTAGATATTGACTTCTCCCACAACAATACATTCTCTCGGCACAGAGTCGTGCAGTATGTCAGTGATAACTACGGTGTCGACACCAAGAACAACGATGCGTTCGTATTGTAGATCAGACCGTGAGCCCGGCCGCAGAACGCTTCTCATACGCAGTAGACGCTTCAATAGGCTTTGTACGAGTGGGATCGGACCGAATACCCATTGGGCGGCCTTGAGCAGGATGGCCCGCCCAGTAGTTAAAAGAGGCGCCCACACCCGGATGAGTCTTCCTTCTGAGCGCAGCGTGGATGAGGACTCGTCATATGAGAAATGCGTAGCAGCATCCAGAACATTCCCCGCATACACCGCACCGTCCGTTCGGACGGTAATGCCCGAATCGATTAGTACCGAGCCATTGGAATACAATCGCAAGCTGCCACCTTTCTGTAGATTGACAAAAAGTTGATACCCATCGTTCCTTTCGATACAGAGCCCGGCGTCGGGGAAAAACGAACGGCCTCTCGCCATATCGAGTGAGGTTGGTACGTCTCTCAAACGAGTCCACAGTACTCCCGCCTCAAGCCAATTATACAAAATGTAGCAAATGTAACGATCATCGAGTGAACGCGGCGTAATTCCCTTCCCGGTACTACACAGACCCGCGATAATCCCACTTATTACCCGAGCCGTTTCTGAGTGTGGCGCAGAACGTAAGAATCCCGAAGGAATAAGATATTCAGTATTGCGCGACAAATATTCGCCCCCGGCAGTGCCGTCAGGATTGATGAGACGTACAAGGAATGCGGAAGCTTTCTCTATTGCACTGTACACACGCATGTCGTTGGTTCTCTCTGCATATCTCGAGAGGTAGTCGATAGTAAGCGATAGATAGCCAGCATCCGGCCCGCCATATTCGCCCCACCACCCCTCGGTGTGCTGAAGCGACAATACAGTGGCACATTTTTCTTCCGCTTTTGTTCTGAACGCAGTATCTCCCGTTATCGTGAATAAAGCGTTAAGTGCGGAAACCGCGCCAGCAAGTTGATTCACGACCAACGTTTCTGTATGGTGCGAGAGCCATGCGCCACTCTTTCTTAAAGCAGCCACGACCTTGTTTCGACCTTCTAGTTCGTCACCTAAAATGATGACCGTCTCGCAGAGAGCCGCGGTAACAAACGCCGTGCAGACAAACGAACCTTCATTGATATACCATTCGTCAAATGTACCGTCGGCATGCTGGGAATTGCATGCAAAAAGAACAGCGGCCTTCGCCAGTGACAGAACGTGTTCATCCCGAAAGTAAGGATTGCCTGTGAAGGATGTCGTGTACAGTAGCGCGAGCGTCAGTGCCGTTTCCTGATACCGCATCGAGCTGATGTCGTTCGTGCGATAGAGCCAAAATGCACGATCACATGATCCGTACGTAGGCGACATCGGGTTTCGATCAATCTGACCGAGAAGACGCGGGACTTCGCGTAGCGCGACCTCGAAAAATGGATTTGTTACTATTTTTTGCATACCATGACTACAACAGAACCGAGGATGCCACAGCGCCAAGACCCTTGCGCTGAAAGAATTGCATCGATGCTTTTGCTCACGATGTCACTTTTACGATCACGATGAAGATAACTCGACCCTTCACTTCGCGTATACTGGACAATCATCTGATACACTTGTTCAAAAAAACTTGGAAACGCAAAATAGTCGCTCCACCGAATATCCGTAAAACCAGCATTTTTTGCCAAGCCAATCATATGGCTAACCCGTACCGGACGGTAAGGACCAAAGAACGCGTACAGACCAGTTTTGCGTATGTCCTCTCCGAAGAATAGCCGGAGGAGCGAAAGAAACGCAGAAAAAAGAGAAGGTCTACGGCGCGCGATGATAACGAACTCCCCGCCGGGAGGAAGCGTCTCATACGTCTGCCCAAAAAGTTTACGCACTATGTCATTCGCGAGACGCTCCGCTTTGAATATGAGAGTGATCGTGTGGGGCCTCCCCGGCAGTACATCCTTACCCTCCTCGTATACATGCGCGGTTACCATTGAACGAGATGCGAGAATTCCCGCTTGATACGTATACTCAGCAACTTCCTTGGTTAGATCGAGCGTGTCAATGTCTCCCGAAGGAAACTCGCGAAGGTAACTGCCGTCGTATGACATTAGGTCTAAAAAGGGCCCAGTACGTGCCTTAAGGACATCTCGGACTAATGCTCGTTCGCGAGATCCCGCGAGATCCATTTCTTTCCCCAAGAAAGTTTTCCTGCAGTAATGACGTTGGTGTAGCCGCAGCTGGTCGAGTGACCAGTCATTTGGGTCATACGTGAAGGGCGGACGCAGTTTTTCTTTGAACGCATTCCAATGTATGACATCAGACGTGTCTTTGCGCGGAACGCGCGGTGCATGTTGAGCAGACTCATCCGGGAATCCAAGTGTGACGAAACAGCAGATTGTTTCGTGCTCCGGGATGTTGAGTATGTGCTTCACTTTCGAGTCGGCGCCGTAACTGTTGATGGCCGACCCACTTATACCATAATGAGTAGCGGCTAACAGCATGTGCCCGACTGCCAGACTTGCGCCCTGTATCGCCTCCTTATAATTCCAACCATCGTACGTGACAGCGATCAATACTGGCGCTCGACGAAACAGAGTATTCCCGGCTGCTTCCTTTATCAGCCTCTCTTTGATTGTTGAATCATCAATAACGATGAAATTCCACAACTGTTGATTACAATTGGTGGGAGCATGCGTCGCAATCTCAATTATGTTCTCAATTAATTCACGCGGGACCGGCACCGTCGAGAAACTGCGCACGCTTTTTCTCATGTGAACGGTTTCGATGAAATTCATTATGTGTTTTCTATCACTTCTCGCAGAGTGTACATAGATCGATTGGGATTCTGACGTATAAGAAGCTCTGCCAAGAAGCCAGACGAGAAAAGCTGTATACCAATGACAACCAGCAAGACGCCAAGAAGCAGGAGCGGGCGACTCCCTATCAATTCCCCCTCCACGATCTTTAGAAATGCGAGGTACACAAGGATGAGAGCACCACAGAATGCTGAGAATGTACCCATGATGCCGAAGAAATGCATCGGCCGATCAACAAATCGCCGCATAAGAAGCAAAGTGACGAAATCAAAAAAACTCTTAGAGAATCTGCGAAAATTCCCGTATTTTGATACACCAAACGACCTTTTGTTGTGCTTAATCGGTAGTTCTGTAATTCGAAAACCATATGCTACTACTAATGCGGGAATATATCGGTGCATGTCACCGTATAAATCTAACGACTGTACTACCGTTTTTCGGTACAGTTTAAAGCAGCAATTCATGTCGTGAACCGCTGTCCCTGTGAAATAACGTGTCAGACCATTGGCCATTTTTGATACCAACAGTTTTGCTCCGCCATCAAGTCGGTTCTGTTTCCAACCGCAAACCAGATCAACGGAACTGTCTCCCATGGTGTTTAAGAAACGGGGTATTTCGTGCGGGTCATCCTGCAAGTCTCCGTCCATAGTGAAGATATAGTCTCCTCGTGCGGCCTTGAAGCCGGCTTGCAGCGCTTGAGATTTGCCGAAATTTTTGGTGAAGGCAATGATTCGTACGGGCGTTAATTTCTTCAGCTCTGAGATTGTGTCGTCAGTCGAGCCATCATCAATAAATATAATTTCGAACGGTTCTCCCAAGCCCTCGAGGACAGAGATGAGCTCTGCGTGCAGAATAGCTACGCTTTCTTTTTCATTGTATACGGGAATGATGACCGAAATCACGATGTTGCGGATTATACCACACGATTATCATCTACAAAACTGTAAAAATATCAAATAACACGTAGCGCAACACGAACGTCCCCATAACGACGAAAACGCTGGAAATGATTGTGGGGATACCCATGATATCGATAAAAAGCCACAGGAGAACCACATTGACTGCCGAGATGCCGATTCCAATCCATGTGTAGTGAAAAAACTTTTTATCCAAAAACATCCGCCCTACCTTCGTTTGGCGCACGCGCGCAATGAGTTGTCGTACCTTATTCATAATGATGAATTGTAATCTAGTATATAGTTATCTACCGTATTTCTCCATGAAAAACGCGAGGCGAATTCACGAGCATTCTCTGAAAATCGTGCGTAGTCTTTTAGGATTATCTCAATTTTCGCAGCGATCTCCTGATATTCTTTCTGGCCCGTTAAGAATCCGTTGTAGCCGTCTTTGATCGCATCTTCAATACCGCTGCCTCGACTGCCTATGCTAGGCCTTCCGTACTGTGCTGCTTCAAGAATCACAAGCCCGAATCCTTCAAAATGACTTTTTTCACTGTTTGCATTAAGAAGAAAGACATCGCAGCGACTGTAGAAAAATGCAGGTACTGAATCATCTCGAGAATCCATAATGAGTAATACATTTTTTTGCAACCTCTGTTCTTTCATATAGGCATGGATGAGGCCAATATATCCTTTTTCTTCGCCCGACCCAATCATCACGTATAAGAAGTTAGGATGGTGCCTTTTTAGAAGGTTGAGTGCTTTCAGCGTATCGAGCTGTCCTTTACGTTCCTTAATCTGACCGACCGTAAGAAAGACTGGCGTTTGTGCAACTATCCCGTAGTGTCGAACTATCTCGTCAGCATCGCTCTTGGACAGGATTTTCAAAGTGCTTGTCGCCAGTGGAACCACGTTTGTATTGGTCAGTGATACGATTTTAAGAAGCCGGCTCTGAGTATAAGCACTGATGCAGAATATTCGCTGCGCTCGTCGATATGCTCGTACCAAAAGTAATCTCTTTGCTATGTACGAGAGCGGAGCCACTGCGTACGAGCCGAGCGCACTGATAAACAATCGTTTCGATGAGCCGACTACCGCCGCGTATCCATAGATAGCGAATGGCCACCCGTCAAGCGCATGAACCATCTTATATTTCCTCGCATATCTTCGACTGATAATGATATTGCGAAATAGAGAAAAGAATGAGTGTGGTGGATATAATACAGCGTGAATAGATATCTCGTTCGGCACGGCGTTACATACACTGTTTCGTTCCACTAAGATTGTCGCGACATAGCCCTGTTCGAACAGCGCTCGCACCACTTCGAATGAATACCGCCCAATGCCAGCATTGGTCTCTACGTTTTTTGTGATGATAAGAAGGTTATTCATACAGTACGATTGATGAAATCCCCAATCGCGATGCCCCGCTTCTCCCAAGTATACTTTCCGCCTGTGATTTCTGCTTGTCTAGCCAATCTTTCTCCCAACTCAGGTTCATGATATATTTCCAGTATCGCTTTCGCCCAACCTTCTGGAGTATTTTGTTCTACAATAAGTGCATCGACACCATCAGTTAACACCTCCTCGATACACTCGGCGCGACCCGCAATAATGGGCCGGCGCGCCGCGAGTGCTGGGAACATTTTTGCGGGAGAGTCGCCAACTAAGTCTTTCCTCCTCCTTGGAATAAGATTGACCTCAAACGCTTGAAGATATTTTGGAATCTGCACCCTATCTTGCCAATGGATGAAAATGACTCGATCTTCTACTCCAGTGTCTTTGGCGATGTCACGAAGCCACTGCGCATTATTATTTAGCTCACCCACAACGACACTGGTAATTATTGGAGGCAGACTCGGCAAACTCCTTATGATGTCATCCACCTCGTAACAATCGTTGTTTGGATTAAAGCCGACAACACCAGCGTATCCTATCAGAAACGCACCAGTTGGGAGTCCGAGTTGTGTACGAAAACTCTCTTTACTCTGCGAGTGATCAAACCATGCGTCTTCCGCCGCGCTACAGAGTGAGACAATGATGTTTGGATTTATTTTCTCATAATGCTGTTTGAGGCCTGAACTTATGGCAATCACACCGTCAGCGAGACGCACCATCGCCGTATTCAGCTTCTGCCTATACGCATTCAACAAAACCGAATGCGTCTCAAAAAAGACTTTCTTTCGTAATATCTTCTTTACAAAAAAGGCCGTAGGAAACAGAAACTCGTCGCGTGAATACACCACATCACACTCTCTACTATGTGCGGTGAAAAACATTGCCAGACGTATATTAGCTATAACAAACATCAAGATCTCATACCAACGCCTGCCCGTATATCTTGACGTGGTGCTGGTGATGCCGAGACACCGTATCTCAAAAGGATGGGTGATGCCCATCTTTTGGAAAAAGCTATGGGTATCTTCTTTCTTATCGGTGGTAATGAGAGTGACGTCCAAATCTTTTCGCGCATTGAGCACTTCGCACGTCTTGGCGAGATTGTAGACATTAGTCCTGGTGGACGAGAGATTTATCCGAGATATATACGCTATCCGTGTCATTTTCGGTTCATGAGGGTCTCAAAGCTTCCGATTATCTCATCCCCTCTAGTGTCCACTCCTCGAAGCCACTTGCGATTACACTCTTCAAGATAATAGATGAACAAGAGGTTATCATACGTTTCAGTCGTTGCGCCAATACTTTCAAAATATCGTGGGAAATATAGACTGCACGCGGCGCGAAGTGACTGCCGCTGGTGCGATGATTTCGAGAGAAAATTGAACAAATCAAATCCCGCCAATATATTCACTCCGACATAATCGTAGTCGACAAGACAGATATTATCTCCTTCAATGAGAACGTTGTCTGGTGTCATGTCCCCATGCTGCACCAGTACCGGCAACCGTACGTTTGTGCTCATTGGAAATCTCTTTAGATACTTTCGTAATGTATTGGTTGCTATTTCAGGCAGTTTGAGAGCTTCCATGCTTGTATTCACATACTCCATCATATCCTGAGATGACAAAAATCTGCTCGCGGTCTGCGCCAAATGAGCCTGCCACAACATATACTTTTCTATAACGAGATCCGCCCCGCCCGCTTGAGCAGAAAGCATCACCCCGGGACACACTGATTCAACACAAAAGATATCATTGCCGTCATCATACAAATACAGCGGGGAAACGAACAGTGATTCAAATGCGCTCCCGCTCACGCCCGCCGAGAGCAATTTGAGATTGTTATAATTTCGTCGAATAACCTCTCTAGCCCTATACTCTCTCACCGTTTTTATGCAGATAGTCGGGGTTGTCTGCCCTTGCTCAAACACAAATATAATCACTTTCCCAAGACCTTTATCAAAAACAGTGCCTGATGTGGGCATACTCACTTTCATAAACGAAAGAACCGAATCTTTGCTTCGTAGCCATTCTGGATGCTCTCTGATTACCTTTGTTACTTTATGTATCATTTTCGAGCTACGATACCAAAACTGTAAGATAGATACCGATACAATCGGGGTGCTCCCGGCAAGCGGGACATGGCCCTCGCAATACTTCTTTTTGTGCCAGCAGCTCCCATCAGGGTGCGAACTACATACGCTAATGCATGCAGGTTGTCATACGGCACCATCATTCTTGGTAGATTGTACCCCGGATACGCGAGGTAGAAATCAACATGGCCAAATCCGCAGTCTCGCAGCAACTTCTCGTATCCCATTTTGGTATAGGTGTGGGTGTTGTATGGTTCCCCCTTGCGCGCTGTGCAATAGAGATTCGCTAAGAATCGCGGCATGTAGCTCGTAAATCGAAGACCACTATGATCGGTGCCCTGCATATAGGCCAACGCAAAACGATTTTCAATACCAATGTAGAGATAACCGCCCTTTTTCAATAATCGTCGGCATATGTTCAGTGATGCTTTTTGTGCTTCGCGCGGATCACTAAAACGTGACGTCTTCCCAACCCATTCCAAAAGGCCATTCATCACAATAAGATCAAAACTCTCATCAGGGAAGGGTTGGTCAAATAAGTCCCCAACAGCAACTTCAATATTATTAAATTTTCTTTTTCCGCTCTCATCTTCAAGAACTTCATCCGCAAAAATGACTGGTCAAGAGAGACGACCTTTTTCACTACTCTCGCGAGAGGGATACTGATGCGGCCCATACCGGCACCTGCATCGAGCACCGCAAAATCCTTGGTGATAGGGAGTACAAAGCGCCAATCTGCCCTATTTTCATCAAAGGTGTAATCAAATCTGTTTTTATAACGCAACTTGAATTCATCCCAGCCATCCTTCTCAATAACTGTAAGGCCTCGCTCGAGCTCCTCTTGAGGCGCCTTTCCCCAATAGCGATCTTCAGAATAAAAAGGAATGCCCTCAACTATTTTTAGCGGTTTTTTATTGTTACCCATGTTCATGCGACTTTTCAAACACTATAATAATTGTCTTTAATAGCACCCCGTAATGTACTCCGATGTATGCTAGCATTTTTTTGAAAAAACGCCTGAAAGCGGTGCGTCCGCCGGCATCATAGATGATCCGCAGACCGGCCTTTTTTGCCATCTTCTTTACGGCGAAGTAGCTTACGAAATGGAGGTTCCAATCTTCGAGGGGACTGGACTTAAAACGTTTCAAGATATACTGCGCCAATTGTCGTGGTAGCCAGCTTATGAACCATAGCCCCGTATGACTTTCTTTTGGCGCATACTTGTTGGGAAATGAGAGGTAGAACTTACCGCCCGGTACCAACGTACGTGAAATTTCAGAAAATACCGCCGCTGGATACGACATGTGCTCGAGAACGCTGGTCGAATACACGTAGTCAAACTTACTCTCTGGAAATGGAAATGAGATGCCATCATATATGTGTAACCCTACCGACACACCATGATCCTTACTGTTCTGCGTTGCTAGACGTAACAGCTGTTCTTCAGTCTCAAGTCCGTATGCAACTGCCCCCATTCGCGCAAACTCTGACACGATGATGCCGTTGCCAAATCCGACATCAAGTATCGTCTTTCCTTTTGGATCTCCGACCGTCTTAACGAAATCTTTGGCGAAAGCTTCAGCGTTTTTTTCTTTATTCATCCAATCTTGAACAAACTTTTCCCGCTCATAAAAGCTCCCTCGTGGCAGAAACGCATTTGTGTAGGTCCACGTCGCTGACTCAAATGGGGACATTTTTTTTAGAATGAAAATATGTTCAGACGACACGCCTAGGCGCTCTAATAACTTCGCTCCATACGATATTCCGAATCCGTAACCAGAAAACGCTGGGCCACGAGCATACGTAACGACGGTATAGCCCGCCTCTACAAAAAGACGCCGCCATTGATTCTTGCCGAAAGCCACATATTCTTCTCTATGACTCTGAAAATTTCCGTGCACTGACGGGAGCAGAAATTTTCTTATTCTGCTCGAATATGTTTTGGCTTGGACAATATTGATGTTGTTCTCCAGATTGATTTCGGTACCTCTAAAAAACTGCTCGCCCTTCAGTTTCCCTAGTATTCTATCAAGCGCGAGAAAAGCGAGATGCGGATAGTAGAATAAGAGATACAGCATTTTGATGTGGCGACTTGGGATAATGTGAACAGCATAGCCATCACTTGAAAGCATCTCCTGCGTCGCACATAAAAAGTGGCGCGGATCACGTAGATGTTCTAGTACATTCGACGAAAAAATAAAATTAAAAGTACCTGCTCCAAACACTCCCCCTATAGCATCCGCATCAATCGTCTTGTACTTGACGTTGGGAACTTTCAAGGAGTCTCGTATTCGCTTGAAATTTAGATCGGATGAAATCAAGCTATCTATGTGCGACGCCAAAAGAGCTGTTTGGTAGCCATCGCCTGCGCCAACTTCAAGACCAGAAGTAAAATGTCTATCGTTAAGTAAAGAGAAGACAATATCAATTTCTTTTTTCCTTATGGCGTGCAGATACTCGCTCCAATTCTTCTTTCCGATCATAGCTATTTTTTAACAAGCGTTACAATTGCTTGAGGCAGAAAAATTGTATGGGGTAGTCCGATGATTCTTAAGACGCATTTAATTATTCGTTTTATCCATCCTTTTTGGGATGAGGTATTTTCACGTATGATGAGTTGACCATGTTTAGACGACAAATTTTTTAATTCTTTGTGTAGGTACTGATGGGAATAAAATCCTCGTTCATCAAATGAAAGACGTCGATTATATAAAAACTTGCGAACTTGAGTAGGAAAAGAAAGAAAGACTATCCCTCCAGGCTTTAATACCCGAAGAATTTCCTCCAAATAGCGGTGACAATCCGATATTCTGTTTACTACATTTACGGAAATCACAGCATCAAACGAATCGTCGGGGAGAGGCAGGTGACCCAGGCTGGAGTAAATAAAATTTATTTTTTGTTTATTGGCTTGAGCAATATAGCTGGCCAATCCAACACAGAGTTTTGAATTTTCCAGGCCGGTAACCTCAGCTCCCTTCTTTGCAAAGCCAAGCGAGACAATGCCAAGGTTTGAACCGCCATCGAGAATTTTCTTGCCTTTGAGTGATCCGATAATTTTCTCAACATCATCTGCTGTGCCAGTGCCAACCTTGAGTTTCTCTAACCATTTTTTTATAACTTCCCCTTTTTCAGCCGCGGTGGAATTTGAAAAACTCTTATTTATATATTCGCGGGCTGCAAGCTCAATTGAAAAATCTTTACCCATCCAATAGGCCTTGAGATTACTCCTGTAATATCTGACCATATTTCTGATACCGACATTTAAGCTCGTTGTGGCTTCCCACCCCGTATCTGTTTCGATTTTAGTATTGTCAGCAAAGTAATCACCTGTTTCGTTTTTCTCGTAATACTCCGGCCAAGGGATATGTTCTTTCCCCCCTGTTCCTACTTCCTTAAGGATGGTATCCACCATATCTACAAATCGAACTTTTTCTTTCGTGCCAATATTATAAATTTCACCCGCTCGACCTTTCTCCGCAAGAGATAAAAGAGCTGATACAATATCGTCACTATATATGTAATCTCTGAATTGTCCTCCGGAGCCAAAAATCTTTATTGTTTGATCTTCTAATGCTTGACGCATAAACCAGCCGGGAATGGAATATTTATTATGTTTCACTTGTTGACGAGGACCGTAGGGGTTCGGCAGCCGGACCACGATCGTTTTTAAGCCAAACGTTTTGAAATAATAATCACAATAATGTTCTACCAATAGCTTATGAATGCCATACAAAGATAAGGGCGCCGTCGGGTGTTCTTCTGTCACCGGATTTGTCAAAATCTTGCCATACACCAAGCGCGACGAGGAAAAAATATATTTTGCTTGAGGGGCATACAATCGAGCCGCTTCAAGCACATTCATATGCCCAACTGCATTAATATCGAGATCGAGGAAAGGCAACTCTCTCGAGTCGATATAACTTACTTGAGCCGCGAGATCAAAGATAAGATCTTGGTTTCGAATGAGATCCTTAACGAGTTCTTTATTCCTAATATCACCTTCTACAAAAGTAATCTTGTCGCGAACCGGATCAAGATTGAAAAGATTCCCGCCATAGAGAGGCAGAAGAGCATCAAGAATAGTTACGATGCTTCCTCGTCTAACCAGCTCGAGACAGAGTGAACTACCGATAAAACCGGCTCCACCGGTAATGAGGGTCCTTTTGCCGACAAAAAAATTGGTATTGTCATTCATGATTATCATTTGTAAAAAGTATCAAATTTTCTATTACTTTAACATTTTCATCTATAGAAAACTTTTTGACACGCTCATGTGCGCCGCGGGCTATTTTTTGTCGCAACAATTCGTCTTCCAAAAGTTTTTTAAAAGTCTCGGTTAATTGATGCGTATCTCCTGGATCAACGAGCAGAGCGCTAATCTTGTCTTGAAGGGCCTCATTTGTTCCGCTCACTCTCGTTGCCACAATAGGACTTCCCGAGTCCATGGACTGCAAAAGAGCAATTGATAATCCTTCCCATAGTGAAGGCAAAGTAAAAATATCACTTATGGCCAAGATCTCTTCCATTGTGGCAACTCCCATGAGCTGTACCTCCTCTGTGAGGTGTGAGGATGTGATTTGCTGGAGTAACACATCTTTAAGCACTCCTCGCCCGAAAATGAGTATTCTGAAACCGTGCATGCCGATTTGTTTCATTTCGGCTGCAGCATCAATTAAGTACCTATGACCCTTCTGTTCAACCAACCGCCCAGCCGTAACAATATAAATCAAATCAGTAGGAAGACCACGTTTTTGAAGAATCTGCTCCCGCATCTTTTTTATTCCGTTGAGTTTTAATGGAATGGCATTGAAATTTACTTGGAATTTTCTCTTATTTATACCTTCTTGCTTTGACGTAAACTCCAGTACTTCATTCGAACTTACAAGAATCTTCTTAGTGAAATATGATAGAAATCGATCAGCTATGATCTGCCATTTTTTTTTCTCTCCTGAAACATTAAGTTCGCTTGATAAAATCACCGGTACTCCGGCACATATCCCAGCGACCCTACCCACAAGGTTTGCATTAAACAGGCTGGTAACAATTGCATCAAATTTTTCTCTCCGAAAGTAGCTCCATAACTCATATAGGCTGACCACATCATAAATTTTTGAAAACTGAAACTGGATATATTCCACATCATTCGGAATTCTTTCAGCCAGGTTGATTGTGGGGTTTGGTAAAATTGTGATGAGGTAGGGTATAAAACGACTACGATCGATAACTGTTAACTGCTCCATAAGCATATTCTCTGCACCTCCCATACCAAGATGGTTGATCACAAATACTATTTTTTTTGGGGTAGGCATATGTAGTATTTACATGAATAACTCTACATCCTTAAATGTCGGGAGTGTTCGATCTCGATCTGAAACGATACCGTCTTCAGTTACTTTCCAATCTATCGCGAGGTCAGCATCATCAAAACGAATCCCTCGTTCACTTTCGGAAGAGTATTCATTTGTACACTTATATAGAAATCGAGCTTCTTCTGAGAGGACAGAAAATCCATGAGCAAATCCTGGTGGTACATAGAACATCAAATTATTTCCCTCACTCAATTCTACCCCCACCCATTCTCCAAATGTTTTGGAACTTCTCCGGACATCAACAGCTACGTCCCATACGCTACCTCCAACCACGGTAACAAGTTTGCCTTGTTCGTGTGGCGAAATTTGATAATGCAAGCCACGAATGACCCCTCGCCTTGAGACGGAATAGTTATCCTGAATAAATGATGGGATACCAATTGCTTTAAAGTCACTTTCCTTGTATTTTTCTAGAAAAAAACCTCGTTCGTCAGGCCATATTTTCGGCTCAATAACTATAAGATCAGGAACTTTCAGTCGTTTGTAATTGAGAGCCATATCTTATCCTTCAGCTATTTCTCGAAAAATTTCAGCGAGCCGGCGAGAAAAAATCTCAATTGTAAATCTGTTTTTTACGTTTTGCCTGGCATTTTCTCCCATCTCTTTCGCTTTAGCAGGGTCAGTCCAGAGCGACATAATTGCTTCTTTCAGTCGGGCAACATCTCTTGGGGCAACAATAAGTCCATGTCGCCCATCCATAAAATATCCGGCGAGAGTACTTCGTGACGAAGTAATAACAGCCTTCCCGCATGCCATCGATCTCAAAAGAGCATACTGACCAGAACAATCTGATCCGACCATCTCATCTTCTGGAATGGTAGGAATGACTACAAATGCACTATTCTTCAACATCTGTACCATCTGGGCTGGATCAAAAGGAGACACTGTCACATTTGAGGGCAACTCCGTAATGATATTTAGATTTCTCGGCAACGCAGATATAATTAATTTAATCGGTAAGTCTCTCACTGCCTCGATTAACGTCTTATAATCTCTCCCTATATCACGGCCCGCGCTAAAGATATATCGCCCTGACATATTTATACTATCGGTGTCTCTGTAAAAAAAATCGTACTCGACACCATATGGCAGGTAATAATTCTTTTCAGCAGGCAGACCGACACTCGCAAGGAATTTTGATTGCGAGAGCGACGGAGAAATAATCGCGTCCGCAGAGAAAATTGCCTTTCTAATTACCCATGCCTTCCAACCCTTCGTGTTCTGTTTCAGCAGTCTTGATAGATAGGTATTATAGATGATCCATTTGGGCTTCTTCAAACGGAGGACACATTTAACAATAAATAACGTTACCGTGCCCGACCCAGCAAATATCACGTCGCAGGATTTGAGTCGAAAGAGCACCGGCAGTTGCACAAGATTGAATGAAATTCTCCGCAAAAATTCAGTCATCCTATTTTCCAAAAACGTGGCATCAATGTCGTATGATGCCATGCGGTGCAAACCGGCAAGATCTATGCCAGGAATCTTGCCTGCCTTGTAATCATCGTATATTTTTCGCCGAGGACCTGCGTAGAGATACAGTACACGGAGATTCATCGGCGTAGTGTATCACTTGGCTATTAAACGCTCAAACAAACTATCAATTTCAATCCATGAGCTCACCATGTGAAAGTGGGATTGCTTGAGACCACCGTTTATTTCATTGCTGAAGGCAACAACTTCAGTTTTCATTTTTTTGAAAAGATCCAAGAATTTCGGCTCGTCTTCAATGATCATGACAATGCGATTGCCGTATTGCTGTATATATGGCGCCTTCTCTCTCGTGAAAACAATATCGTCATATGGAATGCAATAGCGATCAAGCCAATGCTTCGTAATATCTTTTATATGAGGATTCTTCTTTGGATTTCGTGCCGTAAGAAGCACAACACGATATCCATGCTTTTTCATCTTTTGTAATACCTCGGCAGTGCCATTTCTCGGCAACAAATAAGAAAGGATCTTGCTGTGCCGATACGTGTTTTTGATAAGGTCAAAATCATTTTCAATTTTGATTGCTTCTTTTGAAGCTGACTGATCCAGATTCAGCGTCATCTCAGCCCACATTTTCAATGGGTTTGGATAATGATTCAGGCAACCATCAACGTCGATAACGATTGTATCTTTTTGGATCATTTGGAATGCATTTCAAGAAATTGCGGATCGACGCCGGACGTAATGAGATATTGCCTCAACAGGTGGGCATTAAGGTTAGTTAACGTACTAATGTCTATACACTCATTGGCCTTTATAGGATGTGATTTATACATGACAGACTTCCGGAACGCGTTCCTCGACGAAGCCTTTTTTCGAAAGCTTTGTTCAAATACGGAAATTATCTCATTAAAGACTTCCTTTTTAAATCCGTATGCCGTCCAGAATGCATTATATTTTTCGACCCGGATTTGCGGCTTATCTTCATAATCAATAACCTCGCCTCCCTCAATGCGCAAAGCTCCTGATTCTTTGAGGCGCACTTTTGAAGACTCGTCTTTATACAAAAAGACGAACGGCTGCTCATCAAGAGCATTGAGCATGCGATCAAGCATTGGCGTCTTTTTATCTTCGTATTCAATGATGGTATTAGGCAACAGGAGAATGTTTTTATCGCCAAGCAGGTGTTCCGCCGATCGAATAGCACCTGTAATTCCGTTGTAATTTATCTTTTGAAAAACGAAAACAAGATCTACCTTGTCGTCGTATTTCTCATGCAGATACCGGACCGTATCAAATTTATGCGGTCCAATGATGACGATGACCCGGGGTTTAACATGACTGGCCAAAATATGCTTGAATGAGTAGTCAATAATGCTCATGTCCTCATTGATCTTGGTAAGCTCTTTGGGATACGGCGCGTTTAAGCGCGTACCGTGTCCTGCGCATGGTAAAATGATGGCTACTGATTCCTCCTTCTTCTTTTTTATACCCATATCTCTAGTGAAATAACGTGGATGTATTGTACTTTTTTTTGCACTTTACGCAAGCACAATCTGATCTATCAAGGTCGACAGGTCATGCGTCGCCTTCACTTTCTCTCTGCTAGAAACACCCTCTTGCAACCTCATTTCTTCTGGCCAACGCATGAGTCTTGACAGTTTTTCTGCCACAACAGACGCATTAATTTCTGTCGTAAGAGCGTCATTTTGTAAGAATGCGCGAAGTGCCTGATTAGAGGTGAGGACCACCGTGCCACACGCCATGGCCTCAAAAATGGTCTTGTCCATGCTCCCCGAGGGCGTCAGATTCACATAGAGCTCGTGCTCTTGATACAGCTGTAACGCCTGAACTTGTGTCACTGCGCCAATAAACGAGACTTTATCATTAAGACCGTAGCGTACCACACTATCTCGAACCATACCGTCGTACTCTTTGTCCCTCTCGAGTGCTTCGCCCGCTATAGTTGCGACAAACTCAACACCCTTCTTTTGCAACTCGTTGAGCGCATCAATAAAAACGTCAGCATTTTTTACCGGAGCAATTCGACCGAGAAATAAAATCGAGTGTGATAATTTTTGGACGTGAGAATCAGGCTTAAAAAGATTAGTATCTATCCCCACCGGCATAAGATGGGCTTTTTTATACTTGGCAACAAATGAATGTGGTGAAGTATAAAATACTGTGTTTGAAATCCAAACAGACACACTTGTCAGCAGATTCCCCTTAGCATGATTGCGCCACAAAAGTATCTTTTTATTGGACGGTTTCCAAATCGACGCACCAAGCAATATGTACTCCTGATTCATATGCACAAACACCGTGTCGTAGTTGTTTCGGAAACGCCAAATATATCTATAAAAATTTAAGAGGTATCTACCCCGCGAAAATCCTTTTTCTTTACCCAGCGAATGCACCCGCACATTACTCGGCAGAGTATGCTTTCCTTCTTTCAGACAAATAACTTCAATTTGTTCAACATGCTTTGCAAACTCTTCTATCCAGCGCACAAAGAATCCAAGAACTGGATCCGTGCTATCGACTGCCTGCGTGCAGATGAGTAATTTCATACGAGCGTTCCTCGCCACTGCTTCGCCCATTCTTCACGACCTGGCATAGATAACAGGAGCTCGCCGCGCCTGCCCGAAGTGAGAACATCGCATACAGCCGCCGAGAGATGTTCTCGCGCGACCACGGTCGCCCCTGCTTCTCTTGCGACACCAACGTCCGGCGCGACAACTAGCACGCCTGCCGCGAGGGCTTCCACAATGCTCGCGCCGTAGCTCTCGTGTCGCGAGGTGCAGAGCACCACGTCTGCGCCCGGAAAATA
>Ga0209542_10007362_pt1 | contig 21004 bp, 28 predicted proteins | sample RifCSPhighO2_01_FD_184028 | JGI IMG/M metagenome (GOLD analysis project Ga0209542, IMG submission 184028) | Soil microbial communities from Rifle, Colorado - Rifle CSP2_plank highO2_0.1 (SPAdes) (version 2) | ecosystem: Environmental > Terrestrial > Deep subsurface > Rock core/Sediment ... | reverse complement strand
GTGAAGAAGAACTATAAAAACGCCATTCATCCCCGACCTAAAGGTCGTCCGCTCGCGCCAACTGATAAAAAAAGACCTCACTCTAGGCGCTCGCTGGATTTCTGGCTAGGTCACTTAAGATTTTCTGAGTTGGTTCGTAAACTTTACGACGTTTTCACCGAAGAGTTTCTTAAGGGTGAAATAATCAAGAGTATTGCCCAGCAAGGTCCGCAAAAGAGCTCGCAACGCGGATCTTGCGGGCATCTTGATCAAAAGAGGTGAAATGCATGAATCTAAGCACAAACCACAACTTTTATAAGTATGATTATCATACTAATATGAGTAATGGAGGTTCTGTGAAAATGGACGTTGAACTCACAACAGTAGGAGAACGCGGGCAGGCAGTCATTCCAAAGTCTATTCGTGACCAAATGCCTGCGCCAAAGGGAACGCTTTTCAGCATTGTGATGATTGACAAAGACACGTTAATACTCAAACGTGTTGACAAGAAGAAACTTCTTGGCGAATTCCGCGATCTGCGAGCATCAGTGCAAAAACTCAAAGAGGCCGATATCCTTGCAGAAATCAGGAAGCCTTAAGATAGTATTTGATACAAGCGCATATGTTGCGGCGCTTCTATCCCAAACAGGAGGCGCCGCTGCAGTATTCGAACACGTAATACTGCAAAACGTCTTCAATTTTTACACGGACAGTATTCTGACAGAAGTCAAGACTGTGCTGGCAAGACCAAAATTTCAACTTAAACGCGAAAAGCAAGACCATTTTCTTCGTCTCATTATAGAAGTTTCTCATGAAGTTCAACAATTGATTGAATTTGAAACGAGCCAGTGCCGTGATCCAACTGATGACCAATTCCTCTCGCTCGCAAACCAAATAAAAGCAGACTTTATCATCTCATTTGATAAAGATTTACTTGCTCTCAAGCGTTTTGGAAAAACAGACATTGTGACTCCCGGTGAGTTCTTATTCGCGCAACGAGAATATTGAGGTTGCTTGCCGTATACACTCATTTTATCGTTTCTAACCTCTACATTTAAAAAGGCCCATTTCTCCTCTTTATATATGAATCTTCAGGGATTAGGCAAAGTAGAGACGTATCAGACGTATTTGGATATGGCTTTCAAGAACGGGATAGCTCAAGCGGTCAGAATACGTGAAGATACTACTAATCCTAATAAGCTGTATCGAAGCAAAAAGATAGAGACTTTGCGAATCGAAACCATGGGAAAATCGCTTATGTCTAATCTAGACATGCTTAACAGGAGTTTTCCTATGTTTGATGAATTGGACCCGTTCTATCAGGAATTAGTCAGGTGCACTCTTGACTATGACATGCTAAAAAAGAGTCTTGGAAGCCTTATGTGGGCAAAACAGCAGATTTTCACTATAATGACCAAGCAATTGCAAACTTTACGCGGTACTCGCGAGCTGGGGCAAGTGAACAAGGTGCGAAAAGCGTTCTCTGGAAGAATCAGCTCTGTTATGAAGCAGATTAAGGAGAATTTTGAATATCTTGAGGTCGCAAGGAAAGTCCTGAAAGGTTATCCTTCTTTGAAGACGAGCGTTGATACTATTGTTCTTGCAGGAATGCCCAATGTTGGAAAGAGCACTTTGCTCGCAATCCTAACTGGCAGCAAGCCGCAAGTCGCGAGCTATCCATTCACCACGAAGAGGATAAATTTGGGGTATGATTCAGAAGGAAAGCAATTTGTGGATACTCCTGGTCTTCTTGACCGTCCGCTAAGCGATAGGAATCCGATAGAAAAACAGGCAGTGCTTGCGCTCAAATACGTGGCGAAAATCATAGTTTTTGTTATCGATCCTACTGAAACGTGCGGATACACTGTTCCTCAGCAGGAGAGTCTTTTGAAGGAGATAAAGCGCTTGTTCGACCTTCCGATAATTCTTGTCGCGAATAAAGCTGATACCGGAGCCGATTTCAAAGGCGCGCTCATGATCAGCGCCAAAGAAGGCATAGGCATAGATAAATTGAGAAAAGATATCGACTCACTTCTCGCCAAAATAAGCAAGGAGAGTTCCTAGTAAAATATACGTTCCTGCGAGGAACCATCCTTTTGGGACATAATTCTGCACGTATGTTTGTATTAACGGACTAAGTTTTCCAAAAGATGCGACAAACAAAATTAGTTTCTTTTCTCCGAGCACTGTAAAGATTACCGCTAGCAGTCCTGGAATGAGTGTCATAATGCCTAAATTGAAGATTGTTCTTTTGAAAGACTGAGTGTACCAGAGCAGCAAAAGAAAGCCCATGCATACGAACGCTATTGAAAACACAAGCAAAACTTTGACTGTTGCAAGATGTTCTGGAAAGAGCAGAAGCGGAATTAGAGGAATCAACGAGGTTAGTCCTGCAACGTAAAACAGCCGTGCTATCCACTTTACAAGTCCGAACTTTGCATACGTTAACACTTTCTTTGATATGGACATAAATAGCAAACAAGCAGGAAGTGTTTAAAAATCATCCGCCTTGATTGTCCATGCGCGCAAGGCCTTTTCGGAGCAGATACCAGGAGATAAGTGTGAAGAAACCTATCCACAATAGTTGCTGACAGATGCTCCAAAGCGCGCCATAGATTGTGACTCGCTCCAAGAAAATGAATACTGGTGTGAAGACAAGGTGTTTGAATGGAAGAAAAGATGCGAGCGTATAGAACCAAGGCGTTATGGTGAGCGGTATTATTTCTCCTGAAAAGAGCCCCATTATGCCATCCCATATGCCCCACACGCTCCACATATCGTCAAACCAGAATGTGCCAAGGAGTATAGTGTACGCCATCATATATCCGAGCAGAACTGCAAGTGCGAGCGATAATGCAAATAGAATGAAATACAAAATTGCCGGAAAAGCGTACACTATATCGAATAGTCGCAGAACATTCGCTCCTAAAAGAAGCGCTATCACTATCACGACGCTAAGGTACGACTGCGTCGTGGTCTGGGCAAAAAGAAGTATTGGAAAATGCACGGGTTTTGTCAAATAAAGAGCGATTCGTCCTGTCTTGATATGGTCGCTTATCGCTTCATAAACAGTCCACGGATTATTGCAGTATGCGCAAAGTCTTGCGACAACTATGTAAAGAATGAACGTCTCGACTCCCATTCCCGCAATTGTGGGAGTTTTGCCTAGCGCGAAAAGAGTCGTCCAAACAAGAACCAGTATTCCAACGTGGATTGGTATGCGAATTAAGCTGAACAGAAAGTTCAGTTTGTATTCGCGCAGTTTGTTGAGTTCGTTGATGATGAACCGCGAATGTTTAACTGCCAGATGACTCATATCGTTTTAGCCCCCGATTCCATATTATGAGGAATATTGAAAGCCATATTGCGAGCGCTATTAACGCGTAAAATAGTATGGTTGCGATTTCCCACGTATTTGAAGAAAGCAAAAGCTTTACCTGCGCTGTTCCTGTGAAATAGAAAGGAAGTATGAACGTGAGTCCCGCTCGTACCCAGATGGAAAATATGTCAAGTGGATAATTGCGCAGTAAAAAGAAGCTTCGAAATATTGTGCGAAACGCTGTTGTTTTGCCGAACCAAAAAGATAGGGAATTGACGCTCATATACAAAAGGTGCACCAAGACCACGCCCACTAAACAAAGAATAAGCGCAAGAGTCAACCTGAATATGTTTAGCGAATAATAATTCAGAAGCGTGTAGACAATTATGCCAATTCCGCCCAATCCTGGAAGTATTGAGAAGAATTGGAATTCTTTCATCACGAGCGCGTAAAGCGGGGCTATTGGACGAACTAAATACAGGTCCAAATTCCCTTTGCTTATGTCGTGATAGAACGCGACTGTGTACCAAAGCATCTGCCAAAGCGCGTCTGATAGGTAGACAAATCCGACCAGCATCAAAAGCATAGGATACTTCCATTCAGCGACTTCGGGCATGCTTCCGAAAATGAAATTCCAAAATAGTATCCAAGTTATTATGAGCGCAAGATAGCCGAGGGTGTTAGTGATTATGTTGAACTTGTATTCTGTTAGTTTTTTGAAGCTTAAGCGCGAATAAGGAATGATAAGTTCGAGATGCTTTCGCAATTTGCTTTTCATGCTTCACCTTTTGAGTAGATTTCCTGTATTATGTGCTCAAGTTTAGGCTCGTGGACCAGAAGATCGTTCACTTCGCAGCAAGAGAGTAGTTTGTTGAGGATTTCCTGTAAATCATGTTCTCTTATGTCGACTCGCAAAGAATAATGATTGCCTTTATGCGTCATGATTTGAAGTTTGCTAAGCAGCGCTTTGAATGCTGGCGCGTCCTTGATTTTTTCAGCTTCGAATTCAAGGGTTTTATGGCGCAGATATTTATCCTTTAACTGTTCTATCGTTCCATCGTAGATGACTTTGCCATCATCAAGAACTATTATGCGCCTGCACAGAGCTTCGATGTCATCCATATCGTGCGTTGTCAGAATGATCGTCGTCTTCTCTATTTTGTTTATCTTGAGCAAGAAGTCGCGAATTTCTTCTTTAGCAAGAGCGTCAAGCCCGATAGTGGGTTCATCCAAAAATACGACCTTTGGTTTGTGAAGGAGCGATGCTGCTATTTCGCATCGCATTCGCTGTCCTAAAGAAAGTTTGCGCACGGGAATGTGTAAAAGCTCATCTATTTTGAGTATTCTTGAAAAGAATTTCATTCGTTCATTGAACGCTCTGTCAGTTAATTCATAGATGCTTTTGTAGAGCAGAAAACTTTCTATTACCGGTATGTCAAACTCAAGCAAAGATCTGTGTCCAAAAACAACCCCTATATTGTACGCATAGCGGTACCGATCTTTATGGGGCACAAAACCGCAAACTTCGACTGTTCCTTTTGAAGGGGTAAGAACGCCGGTCAGTATTTTGATAGTTGTGGATTTTCCCGCGCCATTGGGCCCTATATACCCGACAAACTCGCCTTCATTGATGTCAAGGCTCAAATTCTTAAGGATTGTTGTTCGCTGCCATTCACGATAGAAAATGGACTTCACGCTATGCCAAAATCCTTCTTTGGTCTTTTTAGGTACCAAAAAGTCTTTTTCGATATTCTTAAGCGAAATTATTGGTTTCATGTGCGTGTACATCTTGCACACCAAAAAAAATCAACGAGCGTGCACCTCTCACCATGAAAAAGTGAGGGTTTGTTTTAAAATCTTGCGGTCGGCATCGCCTAAGTTAAGCTACAGTGCACACGACTTCCGAATTATTGATTCGTGCATCAGCCGCCTCTCTAACAAGGTCTTGACCGTGTCTGATTGATGGCTTATTTCTCATCACAGAAGTGAAATAGAACTGTATTGTGATTACCTTTTCTTCGATTTTTGCATTAAAATCAAATTGCTTGATGTTTTTGAGTGAAAGTTTAGACAGTCTGAAAAGTTTAGAAGCATCAAAAACACGCAGTCCAGTAATGTACCCTTCCTTGTCTATATCAACAACAAAGTCATCAAAATCGATTGATTTCAAATAATCCCTATCCTTGACTTTGAATAAGAGGATATCATTAGCGTAATCATAGTTGATTTCTCCCTTTCCTGTTGCGTCCAAATGTCGGTCCATCATCGTAACTTCCCAAGAGTAGGCATGGAATCTGCGTTTATAAATGTTATTACCTCTAGCCTCTGTTCCTTTTTCTCCAATATTATCTTTAAAAAGCCATCGGTTCTCCGATAGTAAACAGCATATCGCCCATTCTTTTGAATTCCAATCCCTCTTGGCTCTTCCGAAAGGACAATCTTCTTGAGCGAGTCTTCGTTGAGAATTTTTCTTTGAGCAATGCTAAGGTGGTCGAGCGCATGTGCGCTAACTGATAATTTCGATTTATAATCTTCTATAATCTGCTTGAAAATTGCGATGTCCAATGAGTCTATAATTTTAGCGCTCATGGAAAAAGTCAGTTGGGTGTAGCTTATAAAACTTGTTTGCAGTTATGGACAAAGTTCTTTTCGCGTTCGTTCCAATTCCTTTAACATGATGTTTCCTTTCGAAGATTTTTTCACGGCTCGCTTCACCCTAACGGCCTCATCAAACCTCATTTGAAGACTTGTCCATCCCTGTTTATTCTTGGCAAGTTTGAAGATCATAAAATGAAGATGCGGTGTCGAACTAAATCCAGTATTCCCGCTCAGAGCTATCGATTGTCCTTTACGGACAGTTTCACCTAGCTTCACGAGAGCTCCTTTGAATTTCAAGTGAGCGTATTGAGAATATTCTCCACCTGCGTGTTGAAGGGTAATGTAATTGAGGTATTTGACATCGTTATACTTCGGATTCAATCCTCCTTTGTTAGAATCAAATTTCATATCTACTACCTTACCAGCACGCACAGAAAGAACCAGAGAGCCCTCTGGGATGACAAAGTCGATTGCGTGTTTGAAGTGTGCAAAATGCGCTCTTGGATCGGATAGTGTAACTAAAATGTCCTTCTTTTTGCACGGCAGTCCATAGGTATTCTTTGCGTACGCCATATGATAATACAAGCTCGTATATTTTATAAACTAATCTGAATGCGAGCAACATATGAACGTCATCGCCGATCTTCACCTTCACAGCCGTTTCGCGCGTGCCTGCTCAAAAGACCTCACAGTCCAAAATATGGAGAAGTTCGCGAGGATGAAGGGCGTTGATTTGCTCGGCACTGGCGACTTTCAGCACCCGAAATGGCTTCCTGAGCTAAAAAACCAGCTTACTGACAACGGCAAGGGGGTCTTGATGACTAAGACTAACTATCCGTTCGTTTTGCAAACTGAAATTTCTCTTGTCTACAGTCAGGATGGTAGGGGAAGAAGGGTTCACAATGTTGTTCTTGCGCCGAATTTTGAGGTTGCTGATCAGATTGTTGAATATCTTGGTTCAAAAGGGCGTCTTGATTATGATGGTCGTCCTATTTTCAAGATTCCTTGTCCTGAGTTTGTTGAAAGTTTAAGAAAAATAAGCAAAGACATAGAAGTCATTCCTGCTCATGCTTGGACGCCTTGGTTTAGCGTGTTTGGTTCGAAATCGGGTTTTGACTCGCTCCAAGCTGCGTTTTTAGACCAAACAAAGCACATCAGGGCAATTGAGACCGGTCTTAGCAGCGATCCTGGGATGAACCATCGCCTTTCAAAGCTTGATAACATCACGCTCATCAGCAGTTCAGATGCTCACTCTCATTGGCCTTGGCGCATAGGAAGGGAAGCGACAGTGTTCGATATGAAAGACCTGAGCTATAAAAAGCTCATAACTGCCATCAGAAACAACAAGGTGGTTGAGACGCTTGAATTTTATCCGCAGGAAGGCAAGTATCATTTTGACGGCCATCGGGTGTGCGGAACTTGTCTTTCGCCAAGAGAGAGTTTGGCTCTGAAGAAAGTCTGTCCTAACTGTAAGAAAGAACTCACTATTGGCGTTGCGAACAGGGTTGAAGAATTGGCGGATAGAAAAGAAGGAGATAAGCCAAAATCTGCAAAGCCTTACCGCAATTTAATTCCGCTTTCAGAAATCATTGCGCATATGATTCATTCGCCAGTCGCGAGCAAGAAAGTCTGGGAGCAATACCTAAAACTCATCGCGGCGTTCGGAAATGAAATCGCCGCCCTTTCAGCAACAGAAGCAGAACTCTCAAAACACATTGACAGTCGCATGGCAAAAGCCATCGCGAGTGTCGATCGCGTGAAATGGAAGCCAGGTTACGATGGCGAATATGGCGTTCCATTGTTCCCGGGTTGTGAAGACCGCCCAATCAAGAAGAAAGCCAAGGCAAAAACGAATTACGAGAATGATTTATCAGGGTTCTAGCCTTCTTTAAAGTTTAATCTGAATTCTTTAAAGAGAACTTATTGCTTGTCTTACGATGGAAATCGAGAAAAATCAATTCGTCGTTAATATTAGCGTAAATATCTGACTGGAGAAACGTAGACTTCTCTTGTTCCGCCGGCAAATCTTATTGATTTACCTAGCCATAAATGATGCATGATCAACATTCACGGATGAAATCATATGCGACAAAAAGCGGTCCCAGATAACTCTTTTTGGCGTTTGTAAGAACTTTTTCAAAATCACGTTCCTTATGAAAATAGACTTCTGCTTCAACTTCGACTCCTGATGGGAGGCAAGCGATTCCAGCTATGCGCGTTTCATCTTGGCCATAAACTGTCCGAAAGACATCTGTTCTTAAAGCTTGCTCGGCAGAATCACAAAAATCAATTACCACAACACGACCATTCGGTTTTGTTTTTGCAATAAGCGTTACAAGTGAATGCGTAAGTTCAGGTACAGTATGAAGCACGAGTGAACATAGTGTAAGGTCAAAGTGAGAATCAGAAGCATCAAGAGCATCAGGAAGCCTTCCCAGACTAACTGAAAGGCGAGGATGAGTTGATTGAGCCACAATATAGTCCAAGAATTCCTGAGTTGGATCAATTCCACGATACTGCTGATCTGGTCGAACGAAAGAAAGCGCAAAACCCCACCCGCAGCCCACGTCAAGAATGGTTTTTACATCTGGCGCCTGAAAAACTTGTTTCAAGTAAGGCGCAAGATAATTTTCTCTGAAAACCTCCTTTCCAGATTCGTGGTTTCTAATCCACGCGTCTGCATAAGTAGAATCATACATAACTCAAACCTGCCGATTTCTTCTAAGCACCATCGCCACAATCACAAGCGACAAGCCAAGAATCGCGGCAGGCGTTGTATAATCTGTGCTCACAACTGTCTTATTCACAACCGGGTAAGAGTGGCATCTAAAATCGCTGCCGCAGTAAGAAGTGTCTGAGCAGTCGCTGTTGAAGTTGCACTCGTGCATTCCTTCGGTGTACTTCATGATAGCAGTAGCTCCTGCTACGCTAAGTGAGAATACAAGAATCATCACGAATGCTCCCCATACTGCGTCTGCCATGAATAATGCGCAAAAGAGGCGATATTTAAAGGTTTCTCCAGTTCCCACTAAAAAGTGACTACTTACGAAAGGTTTTTAAAGCGTCGTTCGATAAAAAAGTCATGATGCAATTAGAGTTAGGACAAAGATTTGAGCAGCGAGCCCGCCTTGAATTACGTCTTGAACAGCGCTTGGAAGAGCCCCATTCATCTATTGCGAATCCTGAGCTTACTATTTTAGCTAATAATATGTCAACTCCCGATAAACCTTCTGAGCTTTTGAATTTGAACAAGGACGATGAAGACCTGCTATTTGACGTTGAACACTATTTGCTGCAAAAATGGAGTTTCCGTCACGTCTGGAAACACTTGCTTGACAGTCCGATGATAGTCCATGCTGATGCTGCGCGCCAATTAACTGGTTATTATGATTGCGCGCTGGCAGTTAGCAGCGCAGGAATTCCATATGGAACGATTTTCAAAATGGCAGGCAGCATGCCCATTTTCACAGTCGACTATTCTCATCATAAAAGAGCGATGACTGATGTGGCGCCAATGTCAAAAGAAGTCTTGGATTGTTTGAGGGAAAAAAGAAATGTTTTGCTTATAGACATCGATTGCTGCACTGGAAAAACTCTTCGCACAATCAATACTTATCTCAAGAACGAGGGAATAATCAATACCGGCGCATATCTGGGATTGAGTCGTTGGAAAGGTCTGGGCATCGAAGGCTCTCTTGGAAGGGATAATGTTGACTTTAATAGGTTCTGGTCAAAGTCCCAGTCCGGTCTTGTTGAATGCGTTTCAAAGACTCCATACAAAAACGGAATCCTTCCAAACGGATTTGAGCTATATGGTCCTAATCAAAGAGTCGCAACCCATCCTAAGCTTGCGATGCAGTTGGCCAAATGGGTCGCTATGAATTTGAGGTAATCGCATGTCCAAGTTTCTACTAAGCACAGACATAGGTTCAGATCCTGATGACGCACTCGCTCTTCTTGCACTATTCAACTCAAACGCAAATCTTCGCGCGATTTATACAATAAATGGAGATTCTAAGGGCAGAGCGTGTATTGCGAAAAACATGGTTCGTCTTGCGAAAAAGGACATACCTATCGCTGCAATAGCTGAAAAGGACGAAACAGGAAGGCCTTTTTATTTTTATGAAGATTATTATGTTCCTGGAAAATGCATTGATGACGATGTTTGTGAAAAAAAAGTGGTCTATAAACCTCTTCGCTCTCTTGGAATACACGAAGATGCAGTTGAACACGCAAAAACTACTCTGACAGAGCCTCACACGATCATCAGCATAGGGCCTTTGACGCTAATTAGCAAACTTCTTGAAAACAAATCTGCGTGCTCGAATATTGAGAACGTGGTAGTGATGGGCTGCAATTTTGATGATGGGAACTTGGACCACAACTGCCATCACGACCCGTATGCTGCAACGCAAGTTTTCGCATCAAATCTTCCAATCACAGTGGTTCCTGCGAATATCTGCCGAAAATATCGCCCGCAAACCGCTTGCCTAGATAATCTATCAACCCCTGCAGGAAATTATGCTAAGCGCATGGCCAAAGGATTTTTGATTGCAAAACTCGCGCAAGAAGTACATCATCCAGTCATTAATGGAGAGAGCATAGAATCGCTTCTAACCGTTCATCTCAAATTTAAAAAGCTTGATTGCGAGATGCTTATCGATTCAGATTTCGGAGCTGCCGAGCCTGATAACTACCTTGAACATTACCGCCAGCTAATCAATTCGGCAAAAAACCATCCTTTCAAAAGAGGGTTTGGCAGAATTATCGCTTAGGAGATGGAAAAGTTAATTCCCGTTCAGTTCTCAGCAGCGGATGTCTATGCAGTGTACGCCGCTCTGCATCCGGATAGAATTGAAACAAAAAACCACACAGTCGAGATAGATGAGATGGGAAAAAGCTTCATCGGAAGTGGAACGAATCACAAAGTGGTTGTCGATTTGGATTATGATGATTTTAAGCGATTCATGCGGGAGTTCGTAAAATGAATTACGGGGAACTTTATTCACAAGCAAGAAGAATAGTTGAGAATGAACTTAATCCTCCGGCTAGCCTGCCAAAATTGTGCAGCAGCAAGGATACATATTTTGGCTGGGCGACAGTTCAGCTCAGTCTTTTAGCGCAATACCACGCGCTAAACGCTCAGTTCAAAAGAACATACGCCACTCAGCCAACTTTTCAAAATATTGAAAATGTTTTAAAAAACAGAAACGAAATAGCAGTATCGAAAGAGCATTGCCAAATGATAGAGTCTCTTGCGAAAAAATTGGCAGAATGGTATGATAAAAATTGCCCCATTCAAGAGGCGCACGGCATTATCGCGGGGCGAGAACACGCGCATCAACTGATTTCTCTCAAAAAGAAGTTTAAATTGCGCAAGGCGCCAAATCCGGTGAGTTACTGCGATATACTAGATTATGCGCTTCAAGTGCGCGAAATAGTGATCAGCAATTCTTTTGACTGCGCAGTTAGCCTTTTATGGAAGGGCGCGCCGTATGCGTACTTCTTTGCGATGCAAGATTTGCCCACATTCCATTGCGAAGTCAAAGGAGAACGGCCCAAGCGCAACTTAAAGCTTGAAGATGCGAATCTTGAAGGAAAAAGAGTTCTGATAGTGGAAGACGATTTTTATACGGGAAATACTCTTCGTAAAGCGATTCAGTATTTTGACAAGTTCGAGCCGGCATCTCTTTCATTGTACTTAGGAAGTATCCGAAAGGGAGGGATGCATGATACGATGAATAATTTCCCTGACTTTTTTAGTGAGTTCGAGCAAATTATCCTTGGGTCGGGAAGGGATGCAGACGTAGCTTCAGAAAACGACCCTGAGCGTCTCAAAGCTGCGCATAAAGCGATAGAACCTCTCCTTCGCCCGCACTACAAATAATCATTCGTCTTTGTGCGTGAGATTCAGAAGTGTTATTCCAAGAATTCCTATTGCTGCAAGAAGTACTACTCCTACTTGCAGTGAGTCGGTCCAGTTTCCGGTGACAAGTGATAGGGCTTGTCCTGTTATTCCGCCTCCGCTAAGGGAGAGCACTATTACTGAGCCTAAAAGCACCAAACTAAACACAACTATTGCTTTTTTCATGGGCAAACGCACCTCGTGGCATATATTGGGTCTGAAGTACTGCACTCGTGGCTTCCCATACGCATGGTGGTTAGAACGCAAGTCCTCATCGATTTTGCCTGTGCTGAAGAAATGCATCCTGCTGCGTATCCGTCATAATGCGCAAGGTATCCGCCGCAGGCAGGTTCAGGTTCTACACATACCGCTTTCCAAGCGCAGTTATCTCCTTGTATAGTCCAAGGCTCTGAGCCAGGAGAAGTTCTTTCTGCTGCAGTCACTGCTCCTTCGAGTCTGAGCTGCAATGTTAAAAGTCCGAACATCGCAACGACTGCGGTGATTCCCAAAAGGATTAGTGATAGTTTTTGTTCCATTGTTCCTCTTTTGTTATTGTTAATCATTCATCATTTATAAATCTTTACGGGCAGACACAGACGTATTTGTTGCTAGTATCTGGTTTGCAATTCATCGAGCCTTCATTTTTGAGCGTTTTAACGCAGGGAGTCATATGCTCGTCAAGGCTCATGCATCCCTGATACTCGCCGTCCAGATAGTAGGGCTGCATGCCAAATCCGCAAGTTGTTTCGCTTCGCCTGCAAGGTTCAAGTTTCTCGCAATTGACTCCTAAAGGCTCTGGTGTTAGCCAGTCCCATATTGCCGCGCCAAGTTGTGTTTCTTGTGTCAAAAGCCCGGCTATCCCGAATGCTGCCACGATCAAAAAAATGAATATTGATAGTTTCATTGGTTTTCCTGAAAATCAAATCAAGTGACTACTATTGTTGCAGTCATACTTGAATGGAATTCACATTTGTACGTGTACGTTCCGGGCGTGTTAAACTGCAAAGTTTTGCTCTGTCCGAAGTCAAGCCGTCCTGTATCGAATGATGCAGGTCCGCCAGTGCTTGTTGCGGTATGCGGCGCAGTGTCTTTATTCGTCCAACGCACGCTATCGCCGGAATTGATATTAATCGTTTGCGGACTAAATGCAAAGTTTTGCATATTGACATCAACTGTCTTTTGGACTATGGGTGTTTGTTCGACTGGCTGCGGTGATGGTTGAGTTGTTGCCGCGGGTTCAGTGGTTGTTGGCTGCGTGACTGCTGGTTCAGATGATTGTGTTGCTCCTGAAACAGTTAACGGCACAGTGAGAGTGGAATTCCTGCCTCCTGCATCCGTGCAAGAGAAAACAACAGTGTGCGTTCCAATCGCAAGGTTCTTAGAAAGGGTCCAAGTTATTCCTGATTTTACCAGCTGTTCTTTGGTTCCATCAGTCGATGCATCGCAAGTTACTGAAGTTAAATCGTGCACTTGTATTTCGTATGTGAAGAACTGGGGCATTATTGATTGAAAGCGCGGGGTCGCAAGGTCTATCAGCGGGGGCGTACTGTCTGTTGGGCAATCTGGCGCGCAGGATATTGATGTCTCGCCTTGCTCGCATTTTCCGTTTCCGCATTTTGGATATGTTACGCTTCCTGGAACGCATCCGCATTGTTCATTGCAAACTCCAAGTCCTGTTATTTTGCTGTTGAATGGATCGCGAAGGAAACACCAGCTTCCTGATACGACCTGTCCTGTGACCAAGTCCCTTTTTTGAGGTGGTTCGCAATTCTCAACAACATTAAGTGAGTTAGGTCGTTCTACAAGGAAATCGCCGCATGTTCCAGTTGATGTCTCTGCGAGAACTAAGCAGGTGCAGTCAGGTTTGCAAAGCCCAAAGCAAGCAGTATCGTTACTTGTATCGCAAATTTCATCGCCGTCCACTATATTGTTTCCGCAAAAGCCGGTTTTGCCTTCCAAGATTCGTTGGAGTTCAGGTATGAGGAAACAATTGCTGGAATATTTCTGGTTATAAGCGTTGACGAGGCTTTCATCGAGCGTTGTTCCGGTTGTCTGTACGACAACCCTGTTCGAATCGGAAAACCAGGAGAATGTGGTTGTAGGGCCTGAAATGAGAAAACCGCAGGTGTTTGCGCGCGTGGTCGAAACAGATTGTAGGAATGCGAGGTTTTGGGCGAGTGTTTTTTTCGCGGATACTATGTCTGAGAACGCGGTTATCTTGACCGTGCTTTTTGTTCCGGTTGTTGTTTGATAATCTGCTAAATAGTCGGTTCCTTCGGTTGTTGTTTCTTGGCGGGATTCAAGATAATTCGCTTGTCCTATGTTTTGCTCTATTAATTGAGGTATTCCGCGAGGCAGTAATCCGAACGCTCCAAGTCCCCATTTGCGGTTGTTGCAGTTCCATATTTTGTTGCCGTTGTCATCGCGGGCGTCGGTGTCAATGCACCAATATACTACAAGGTAATTGTTCCCTTGTACGAATCTGTTCGGATCCGCGTTAAAACTGAATACTGCTTTGTTTTCCGCCCATTGTTGTGTGACTTTTCCGCTTTCTCCCGCATTAAGTGATACTTTTTCCCATACGTTGCTTTTTTTGTTGAAGAAATACATGAATACGTGAACGTAGAATTTCGTGCTGACAAAGCTTGGTTTTTCTACTGTGACTTTGATTGTTTCTCCTTCGCGGGCTTTTGCGGGAGAGATATCGGTGTAAAGTATTGGTCCTGCCCAAGATGGTAATTCTGTTGTTGAAAGAGCGATGCCTCCGATGGCGCGTCCGGAAGTTCCTGAATCTCCCAAAGGTGGCGGGCTAGGAGGTAATTCTTCTTGCGCGCAAGCTATAAGAAGCAATAATAACAGTATCGCTCGCTTCATATACACCTCATTTTTGAATCAATTATGCAATGGCCGTTTATAAATCTTTTCTGGGCTTGATGAGCGCGTACGCGCTAACGAATGCTATGATAAGCCCGAGAGTTCCTATCATCACTCTATCATTATGGCGCAGTATTCCAAGTCCTGCGGATATTATGAGTTTTGGTGGCAAAAATAAGTACACAAGAGCGATAGTGCTGCCTATAACCAGCGCTGAAAGTGCTCGCTTATTCATACGGCACCTTTAGAATGGCTTGGCTAAGATAAATGATTGGCGTGTGTAGTGCGACAAAAAGCGGGTTTGAAGGCATTGCTGCGTTGAAGAATGCTATTTCGAGTAGAACTGCTGTAAGAAGAGATAATGCCGCAGTGGTTCTTGAGGAAAGCCATGCGCTTGAAACAATCATTGTCGCTACAAGGATCACAAACACGTAGGCAAATGAACTGAAAACGTGTAATTCATTCACAAGTCCTAAAGTTCGAAGTAGCATGTGTGCTCCTACTTCAAATAATGCTGCTAGCAATGCTGCAAAAAATGCAGGGATTAAATTATATTTCAAATCGTATTTATCAACAATGAACAGTGTAAGTCCTAACAAAAGCAAGAAGAGGCCCAGAAAGGGGCTTTGGCTTGCAGTGAGTTCAAGGTGCAATCCTGTTTGCTCCAAGAAAGTAAATGGAGTGAATAAATAAAACGCGCCAATCACTCCAAAAAGTAGTGCGAATTGTTTTTTCGGAAAGTCTGCTGGCTCTTTTAATACGTGGACAAGCATGAACCAATACGCTATGAAGAGCGCTGCAGAATGTACTAGCACATACCCTACGTTTTCATCGAGTACAAAGAGGGTTCTATCGAGTGTTGGCGTTGCAGCTACGTAGTACATATAGAATATCATTGGTCCTGCAAGCGCGCTCACGATTCCTTCTTGCAGCCCTATTCCCACATGGCGCGATACGAGATAAACCACGAGAAAAATGACTGTGAATTTGACTGCGACGTAATTAAGATGAACCGCAGTATGAGTCAAAAGATGGTAAATCACATCTAGTGAATTCATTAAGAAAGTCACAATTAATGAAAAAAGGGCTTTTTTCATCTTACTACTACTTTACCAACCATGTTCGGATGAAGACCGCAAATATACTCGTACGTTCCTGGTTTTGTCGCTGTGAACGAATAAGAATCTCCCTGATACAATTCTTTTGATGCGAATTCCTTATTTTTTGATTCCACTGTGTGAAGTGCGCTATCTTCGTTGACCCATTTGATTGTTTGTCCTTGCTCAACGTTCACAGTCTCTGGAACAAATTTGTAATCTTTTATGAGCACTGTGACATCTGCCTCTTGAGAAGCTTGTTCTGATTGTCCGCACCCTAATAATAGCAAGAATATGCTTAAAATCATGTATTTTTTCATGTGTATCACCTTTGATGCAAAATATTTAAACGGTACATATATAATTACTGTTTTTTCAAATCTGATGGGTATTTCTTGAGATAAGCGTCGATTATTTCTTTATTTGCGCTATCGCTTTTGTGCGTTTCCACATATAGTATCTGCTTTCCAGATGACCAAACAGCCACTCTGTGGTCGAACTCATCCAAGAAGACTGCGACGTTGTTTCCGTTATGTTCTTTCCAGCCTTGATTTATTATTTCTTTAAACAGCGCCAACGATACTTCTAGCTCTTGTCTGTTTTTGAAATCAAATACGTGTACAAGAACTGTGAGTCCGCCGGATTCGCGGTATCTTGCGTCATACCGGATTACGTCAGCAATTGGTATTGTTTTTCCGGTTTCAGTGAAATTGTCTTTTTCTGCGGTGACTCCCATGATTGCGAACGGAGGCAGTCCTGAATTGATGACGAATTGATTCACATACGCAAGTTCAGGTATTGCGCCTGCTTTCGCGTTGACTTTGAAACTAAGTAACATCCATTTTTTACCGTTGCATTCCCAGTTTTCTCCTGATTTGTTGCAAGCATAAACGACAAGATAGTTATCTCCTTCCTTGAACTTTGTAGGGTCGAGATTTATTCCGCCTATTGCTTGGTTTCTAACCCAGTCTTGTACTGCATCGCCCTGAAGAGTTGTTTTTTCCCAAACTCGCACTTGGCTGTTGAATAGATACGCGTTCTTGTAAATATAGTCGTAATTTGAAACTGAAACAATGACGTTATCGCCGTAGAATCCCTGCGCGGGTGTTGCAACAAGGTTTTTCGCGGGTGCTGCCCAATCAGGCATAGCTCCTGCAAGGCCAGCTACTGCCTGTCCGTATCCTGAGCCTCCGACTGGCGGAGGGGATGGCGGTAATTCTTCAGAAGAACACGCGGCTAGCACGAAAATGAGTAGCAATAATATGGATGATATTTTCATTTTGCCTCTTTTGGTAATTATATACTCTAATCTGTATTTAAATGTTACCCGAGTTCTTTGAGGCAGTCCTCAACGAACTCATCTTTCCACCCACAGGCACGAAGGTGCATCCGCAGCGTGGAAAGCGGATATCCTTGAGATTGGTAGTTGGATAGATACTGTTTGATCATGCGTTTGTTTTCTTGGAATGATGTTTTACGTTGGTTTATGCCTGTCACGATAACAGCTATGACAAGTAATAATGCGAATATGGCAAGTCCGAGGCTGAATATCGCGTTTGTTTTTATGCTCGAGCGTAAAGCGTCTAGTCCTGCAGTGAATGTCGGTTGTTCAACTACAGGACGGTTCGCAGCGTATTTGACATTCTCAAGATCGACTTTCATGCCTCCCACTTGGCTTTGCAGCGCATCGACGCGTGCGCCAACATTGCTTGCTGCGGATCCTTGCGCTTCAGCTGTGTTCAATCTGGCTTCGAATTCTGGCAATAGGCTGAGCGCGCTAATCTTTTGCTCGAGTGATTCGACACGGCCGGTAAGTGATGTCACTTCTCCTTGCGCTTGTTCAAGAAGTTCTGCTGCTTTTGTGGTAGGTTGAGCAGGTTCAGGCGTTGGTGGTGTTGGTTGGGATTGCGTTGCGGCAGCGGTTACAATCACTGTTGCAGTCATGCTTGGATGGAATCCGCATTGGTATTGGTATGTTCCGGGTGTATTGAATTGCAACGTTTTGCTTTGTCCTTGGTCAAGCCGTCCTGTGTCAAATGATGTAGGTCCGCTTGTGCTGGTTGCAGTATGCGGCGCGGAATCACTATTAGTCCACGTGACGCTTTGGCCTGCCGTGATAGTGATTGTTTGCTGTGAGAACGCGAAATTTTGAATATCGACTGTTGTCGAACCTCCAGAAGTAGATCCAGGCTGTTCTTGTTCAGAACCTGGAGGAGCCGGTGGCGGAGGAAGATCCAATGCCTGCGCTCCAGTTATATAGAAAGATGAACCGCTTCCAACTTCTCGTGAATAACTCTTGGCAGCGAAAGCGACAGGTAGCAGAAGCAAGACTAGTATGACTGCCACGCTCTTTTTCATATTGACTTCAATAGAAGAGGAGTATTTAAACTTTCTGGGGTGTGTTTAGAGCGTCTTGAATGCTTCAATCAGCCGATCATATGGATCAGTAGTTCTAACGCTTTGCTTCGCAAAATGACTTCGAACTCCAGTTATCTTGCTAAGGAATAAATCCATCTTCGGCACTGCCAGTTTGTATTTGGAAGCGATTTTCGGCAATGAATATATGCCAACCGCATCAACCGCGCTTTCATCTGCTATTGTTCGCGCCAATTTAATTATTGATTCATCAACCTTTTCCGCTTCAACCGCGACTGTCTTTGCCAAAACGTCATCCCATAACCTGCCCGTCCATAGAGGTCCGGCCACGCTCATGGGCGCGTTGCAGCACCGTTCAGGAACATTTAATTGTTTGACTTCTCTTTTCAGGCACCTAAAACAGTGATGTATGTAGCCGTGTTGTTTGAAAATGTCCCGAACCGCGCCTTCTTCGCGAAGGAATACTCTCACATAATGTGTTCCAAGATGGCAATATATTGGAACAAGAGATTTTTCGTATTGTGACGCGATTAACTGCGCTTTGCGGATAAGAATCCGAATTCCTGTTTCGTGTTTGTATTCGTTGTTAAGCGGCATCGCCCAGTATTTTCGCTTACAAGCCTGAACTGCGCTTCCTGCCAATGCGGCAGTATCTGTTGCGGTTAGCGCAAGTATGCCGCCAAGCGATAAACTTTGGCACGCGGAATCAAGGAACGGAACAGGGCTTCCAAAAGGGTCGATGTCGACAAAATCAAACGCGCCATTTGAGTGCAAAAACACATTCGCATCCGTATTTTCAACCCTGCCAAAGAAATTTTGTTTTACATATTCGACTGCGTTTGGATTCGCATCATTGCAAATAATTTCCTTCACGACTTCAGAAGATTCGTTCATCAAACGCGCGGCTCGAACTCCAGTTCCTGCAAGCGGGTCGGCAATGCGCATTTTTCTGCCCAGCGATTTTAACAAGGCGATTGTTACCGATCGCTGAATCCCCATCAGCGGATTGTAAAACGCCTCCATTCTTTTAGTTGGCTTGCCTTGCGGAACAATGATACGGGTTGTGCCTTCGATGAGCTCCATTGGAGTGAAAAATGACGCTCGATTTAAAACACTTGAGGAGAATAAGTCACCATTCTTTTAAATGTCTAAGTTCTTAGTTCATTGTGGACGAAGAATTACGGCGTCTTGAACGCAGTCACGAAAATGACTTGAGGTATCCTGCAGCGCTGTTTCGCGCAGGAAGATATCGTGACGCTGCAGGTCCGCTTTCCGAGTATCTTAAATCAGGCGATATTGAAAATGTGATACCTTTTCTTCCGAATCTTGCGAAAGGCGCGCCTTTGCTTTCTTTTATTGAGAACGAAAAACTTGTTCAACGGCCCGCAATTGATGTTTGCTGGCAATACGCCTCAAGAACTCCTTCATATCGTGTTCTGCTGGCAGAAGAAGGATTGTTTTCTTTCGATCTTCTCGCACTTCAATGGTTTGATTTGAACATATTCGGCGTGAGAAACATCCCTGAACCTGAGCGAAACGGTTGGTGGTATCTTCCTATTTGGGAGTCACGGCAACAGTCGGATGAACTGTTTAAATTGTACACAAAAGCGGCGCTTGAGAATTTGTGCAGACGTGCGGCATGACTCTAAACTAATCTAGAGGAACGCAGTTTATCTATGTCTGACTTGACCATCATTTCGACGAGCTGTTCGAAACTCGTTTGGGGAGTCCAGCCCAATGTTTTTCGCGCTTTCGAATAGTCCGCGAGGAATGGTTTTGTTTCTACTGGCCTGAAAAATGCAGGATCAACGCTGACAACGCATTTCCCGTCAAGATATCCTTTTTCAGCCAATCCTTCTCCATCCCATTTGATTTGTTTATCGGCAGCGTGGAATGCGCTTTCAACAAACTCTCGCACAGTGTGTGATTTTCCGGTTCCTATCACACAATCATCTGGCTTTTCTTGCTGCATCATCAGCCACATCGCTCGGACATAATCGCCGGCGAACCCCCAATCCTTTACCGCGTTCAGATTGCCAAGCGATAATACGTAATCTTCGCCGCTCGCGATTCTTGCGACTCCCGTGGTTATTTTCCGAGTAACGAATAATTCTCCTCTGCGCGGGCTTTCGTGGTTGAATAAAATTCCGCAGCAGGCGCGAAGTCCTTTCTCTCGGGATAACTGGACTGCTTTGTGAGCGCGCAGTTTGAATTCAGCATAGGGACTGACTGGTTGGAAAGGAGTTTTTTCGTTTTGAGGCGTTTCATTGACGCCGCCATACATTTCACTTGTCGAAGCTTGGTAGAATTTTGCATTTGGGCAATTAGCTTGAATTAATCGCAGCATTCGTTTGACGCCCATGAAATTCACGTCACGTACCAATTCAGGCATCGACCACGAAACACCTACGAATGAAAGAGATGCTAAATTATACACTTCATCAGGAAAGGCTTCCTTGACCGCGTTATCAAGTGATTGGATATCAGTCATATCCGCGTAGTGTAAATGGATTCTATCAGCAATGTGCCCTATATTCGTAAGGTTGTTCGTGCTTGCGTATCGTCTGATTCCGTGTACTTCGTATCCTTTTTCAAGAAGGAGTTCCGCTAGGTAAGAACCATCTTGTCCTGTGATGCCCGTGATGAGCGCTTTCATTGAAAGAGTCAAAGAGAGGTGATATAAAAATGCTCTAGAAAAAGCACCCTTCATCCAGAAGCTTTTTAAACAGCCTTGACCTCCTCCTTGGGGCAAGCCCTCAGCCTGCGGGCTGACCCTCGCTGCGGCTCGGGCAAGGATTCCGTTGGTAGTGTGTTTGGCGTGGTGAGCCTTTTGGTTTTTGACGTATTCTTTTGCTT
>Ga0209542_10007361_pt1 | contig 21008 bp, 26 predicted proteins | sample RifCSPhighO2_01_FD_184028 | JGI IMG/M metagenome (GOLD analysis project Ga0209542, IMG submission 184028) | Soil microbial communities from Rifle, Colorado - Rifle CSP2_plank highO2_0.1 (SPAdes) (version 2) | ecosystem: Environmental > Terrestrial > Deep subsurface > Rock core/Sediment ... | reverse complement strand
CTTCTACAGCAATGGTGGGATTAACAGTTGCAACAGCTGCTGCTGCTAATTTCCCTGCCCCATTCGTTTCGAATGGCGCTGCTGATGTTGCTATAGTATATGGAAATACTTTAGATTTAGGTGCTGTTACTGATATATCTACTGCTTTGAGCGTAGCTCTTGCAGGTGGAAGTTCAGGAAGTGGCGCTCCTGCTAGTGATGATGCTTACCCATTATTTACTAGTTCGACACCTATCCAACTTAATAATAGCATTAGCAGTGTTAGAACTTCTATAACTGATAATAATTTACCAAATGTTCTTGCAGATTCAGACTTTAGTGGTAATGTAGATGCTACATTATCCTTCAGTATTGTTCCTGGAACAAATAGAGTAACTTATCAGAAACAACCTAAGAGCAGTGATGATCCTATAAATGCAATTACTATGTCTACAACGGCAAGTGGTTACTTTTATAACGCTACTGCTACTTTTAACAAAGCAGTGAACTTTTCACATGCTGATTCAAAGAATCAAGAAGTTGAATTATTTGGTCAGAACTTTTTAGTTGGTTCTGCGACAGACATTACTACAATAGTATTATTCAAATCGGCAGAAACAGTATTTTTGACTGTTGGAGGAACGACTTCAACTCCGTCATCTACTGTTGTTGTTGATGATGAAACATACACTGTAGAATTAACTGGCGCGACAGATACTTCGGCTACAATTCGTGTTACGAATTCAGCAGGTCAATCTGATCAGAAGGAAATTAATGAAGCTGCATCTAAGAAAATCTTAGGTATTGAAGTTGCAGTAAATACTGCAGATGAGTCAACAGCTACTAATACACTTCAAGCAGAAGTTATGGTTGGTGCGTCAAGAGTTAAGTTACAAGACGGTTCTGAAGTTTTGACTGGTTCTGATGACACTCCTATTCAGGGAACAAGAGTTGCTTTTAATGGAGGCAATGGTTCAGCCATGACTAAATTGACTGTTCAAGTTTTTGCTAAAGATGGTAACAACGATGCTATTGCAGAAGGAGATTCATTTGAAGACCCGGTTTTTGGTTCATTCAGATTTGTCTATGCTGCAAGTGAATTGACTGAAGATGATTGGGATACTATTGAAGTTGCTCCTTCCGGAAATGATCATGTTGGTTTCACTGCTACAAACTGGCAGGGAAAGACAGTGACAAATCAGGAATGGGTTAACAACGAATCTGGTGGAACATTAGGTCCGTTTTTAGGGGATTCTGCTGAATGGAGAATATATGTTCAAGAACATTCTACAATCAACGAGTCTGCTTATTCAATGGTTGGTAATGAAGAGGAAGGATATTTAGTCAAGTTACGTACATTGTATAACGGTACTGGAGGAAGTACAACATATGGAGGGGACAGTATTGTTTTTGAAAATGTGTTTGATACTTCTCAAAGTTGGTCAGCTTCGATTACAGGTGAAGGCTCTGGAACTATTGATATTGGAGGGAAAACTTACTCTCTCGTATATGTGGATAGTAATGGTGGAGGAGGTGATCCTTTTGTGCGATTAAACTCGCCAGATAGTTCGTCTTCTACACAAATAGTGTTGTATCCGACTGTTGAAACTTCTAAGGGTGCTAAGATGATGTTCTATGAACCTCTTACACTTAACTTAAGTTCTGATACTGGAATAACACTATATAGTACTGCTCCTACATTTGGAAATTTAACTGGAATTCTTATCCCTGATGGAGATGGATTTACAACAACAAGTATTACACCAACAGGGTTATCTGGATATTTAGGAGGTAATTGGACATTCGGTACAAGTGCCTTGAATACATCTGGAAATAACTCGATTAATATAACTGCAGGAGGTTTGACTTTTGCAGTGGTTGCAGCTGATGTAATGGGACAGGTAACAGTTAGACTTTTGGACCCATCTAATGGTGCTAGAATCACCGTACCATCTATGGTACTCTTTGAAGAAAAGGATGAGTCTAATAACTATAATGCTGTAATATTACAGGCTGGCGGTGCAGGTATTAGTACAAGCAGTGAGCAAATCACTGATACTGATTTTACATGGAACTCTGATTCAGATATGGCAAGTTCTGCTAGTTCGTATGGTTCAGTTGGAGTACAAGGTAAAACTAATGATAAGTTGTACTATATGGAAGACCAATGGGGAACAATTGTTGAAACAGACGAATCAAGCTCTAGTGCTTACGTTGTGACTGTCAGTTATCCTGATGAACAAGTGATTGCTGGAATTTATGTAGATGGCTTAGTTGCTGGAACAGGTTCTGGTTCAAGCGCTCTTGGTAATGTTAAGGTTCTAGATGAAGAGCTTGTAAGCTCTAATATGTCTACAAAGAACCTTATAGTGGTAGGTGGAAGTTGTGTAAACACAGCTGCATCTTCTTTACTGGGCGGCAGCGCTGGTTGCGGCGCCTCATGGACTGCAGCTACAGGCAAAGGAACAGGTGAGTGGGTAATCAAAACATTTACTAACCCTTGGGCTAGCACTAAAGTAGCTACTCTTGTCGCTGGTTGGGAAACAGGTGATACTGCTAACGCAGCAACTTACTTGAAGACCAAGAATCCTGCAATTGCTGCAGGAAGCGGATTGACAGGAACTACTTCTACGACTGCAGTTCCTGATGTTACTGAAACTACAGCTTAGATAGGTTTGTTTTTTTTTCTTTTTTCTTTTTTTCTTTTTTTTCTTCTTTGGTCTGGAGACTAAGATTTTTAAATATAGAAGATGACTTTAATGGATGGTAAGAAGGCAATTTCAAAAATATGTGTATGCTCGTCTTGCAAAACACAAGTTATTTCATCCTTTACTTTTTAAAATTTTAAAGAAAAGAGACTATCTTGATGAAAGGTTAGATAATATTATAAGAACGTATAATAAATATAATAAAGATTTTTTCTTTATCCAAATAGGCGCAAATGATGGATTTAAAGCAGATCCTATTTATTTATATGTTCGAAAATACGGCTGGAAAGGGATACTTGTTGAGCCAGTCAGCTATATTTTTGAAAAGCTTAAAGAAAATTATAAAGGAATAAAGAATATCTCGTTTGAAAATGTTGCGATTGGAGATAAAGATGGCTACAAAAACTTTTTCAGACTTAAAAAAATTGAAGATAGGGATGCTCCTTTATGGTATGATGAGATAGGCTCTTTTTTGAAAGAGAATGTGCTTAAACACAAAGATAAATTTCCAGATTTAGAAAAATATTTAATCACTGAGAAGATAAGATGCCTTACCTTAAACTCTCTTTTTAATAAATATAATTTGAAAAAAATTGATTTTTTGCAAATTGATACAGAGGGATATGATTATTATATAGTTAAGCAAATTCCTTTTGACAAAATTAAACCTAAAATGATACGTTATGAAGACAGGCATTTGCCATTAGAACAGCAGAAATATTGTAAAAATTTATTAATTAAGAATGGATATACGCTTATTCAGATTACAGGAGACACTTTTGCATATTTGAAAGACTAAGATTTTTAAATAGGTTTTTGCTTGAATTCTTATGAGAAGAATATTAAGCCTTGATGAAATTGCTTATAAAGAGAAAAAGAGAAAACGCATCAGCGGGATTGTTATTATCGCATTGCTTGTGCTTAGCTCTCTGGGATTTGCTTTGAGCAGTGTCGGAAATGGCGGGAATGGCAATAGTGATTTGAAAGAAGGATTCAGTTATAATGGCCAGAACTGGGTTTATACATCTGGAAGCCAGAAATATTATTTTATTAATCATCCTGATGAGATAAATACTTCTTTAGATGGTCTGACTATGAGCTTGGCGGATTTTGGAGGCAAGCAAGTTTATGTTGATTCTGAACTTTCAGGCGGATTGCAAGAGATATATAATACTCTTGGAACTTATACTGGAAAGATTTCTGAAGTGTGTTATGGAACATGTGACAGAGATTTGCCTGAAAAAGAATGCTCTGCTGGCGCTGAACCGTTAATTATTATTCGAGAAAATGAAACTGAAAGTTTTGTTGAAAAAGATAATTGTTTGTTTATAAATGGCAATTTAAAGACTGTTGACGCTTTTCTTTATAATATCTTGGGAATCAATTAGTTTAAAAGAGGTAAAAAATACAATATAATATGATTAATAAGATTAAAAAAACCAAGCCTGTAACAAAAGAAAGAAGAATAGAAAAAGAACTGTTAGGAGTGCTTATTTTTCTTGCTGTGCTCGTGGTTGTTTTTTTTATTGCTTCTTCTTATTTTAAAAGCTTAAATTATTTTGAATATAAAGGTTTAACATTTGCCAAAGAGAGACTTGAAAATATTCCTATTTTTCATCATAGTTATTACCTGAAGGCGCCGTCTGGGGGACTTATTCAATATAATTTGTATTTGAGAAATGACCCAAGATATAGCAATGTTACTCTTGAAGGAGTTTCTAATCTTCTTGCTCCCGGGGCTGTTGCGTATCTTTCTGTTAATAGTGATGGTCTGCAGGAATGTAAATATGGATTGCTGGCTGTTGCGACCATTTCAAGTTTTATGAGTGATAATCAAATGAAAGTCATAGCCGGAAATTTGGACTTTTGGGATGCTGGGGCTAAAAGAGATAAATGGGTTACCTGTGAAAATCAACCTGGAAATAGAGTTGTTGAAATATTGAAAGGAAATGAAACTAAAGTGTCTATTGAGAGGAATTGTTATAGAATAGAAGTTGCTGATTGTCAAATTCTTGAAGCTGTGGAAAAACTTATAGTTCAATCAATTGTTGATGCTCGCAAGGCTCCTCTTAAATAAATTAGAGTTTTAAATTTTTGTTAGTGTGTGATTTCTTTCTATAGATATAAATTATTACAATAACTGCCAATACTATTAAAGTCATTAAAGTTGCTGAGCCTAAAAATGAGTCTATTTTATCTTTGTTATTTCCATATAATATTCCAACGTAAATGAGTATTGCTGACCATATTCCTGAACCTAAAGCTGTGTATAAAGTGAATTTACCTAAGGGCATTTTTGCGAATCCTGCTGGAATAGAAATTAATTGTCTTATTGCAGGAATTAATCTTCCTGTGAATGTAGTCATGCTTCCGTGAACTTTGAAATAATTGTCTGCTTTGTTTAGAGTTTCATTTTTTAAGAATAAGAATTTGCCATATTTTGAGACTAATTTATTTATTATACGACGGCCGAAATGCAGTCCTAAGAAGTAATTGATGTATGCTCCAGCTAAACTGCCTATGATTGATACTGTTAATACGAGTGCGAAAGACATTTCTCCTCTTGAAATTAAGACTCCTGCCGGTGGCAAGATTACTTCGCTTGGAAATGGAATGAAAGAACTTTCTATTAGCATTCCTAAAAATATTCCTAAATATCCTAAATCTGATATTATTGAAACTACAGATTCAATTAAACTTGATATAAAGCTCATTCTTTACCTCTGATTTGATTAATTATAAATTTAAAGTCTGAATATATTGGAATTGATTTAATATTGAAGAGAAATACATTTGCAAACCAGATAATAATTACTAGAATTGTGCTTCCAAAATACCAGAAAGCTACATGGGCTATATTAAATAACTCAAATCCTTTGTTTGCATATAATAAAGCGAATCCAAATATTCTTAAAATGTTCAAAAATAAAAATGAACTCATAATGAAGAATATGCTCTTTAGACGTTGTTTTTTACTCATTGGCGTGCTTAGATTTAAAATTAATAATAAGTAGTATGCTGAGCCTGCAATGCATGCAGGGATTATGCTTGCGAAGTATCCTTTGAAGAAAATTGTTGTGTTCATACAGGCTATATTTTTTAGAAATGAGAAGAAATTAGCGGCTATATCGCAGGCTTGGGTCGGATTGCCTCTTAGAAGGGTTGTATTATAAAACTGAGAGATTAAATCTAAAACAGGGTAAATTGTCAATGGTGTGAATATTAAATAGAAAATAAACAGATTGCCAAAGCCCAACACTAACAGTGAAATGTAACGAATGAGTATTGAATTCCAGTCTTTATTCATTTGAAGACTAAGATAATGGGCTTAAAAAATGTGCTTATCGTTAATAGCTTGAGTCCCAATTTCCGATGTTATATTTTCTCTCAAAGAAATCCATGAACTCTTTGTTCTTACCTATATATTCAAATAAACCATCAGAATCAATAGAGTTTATTCTCTCATGATTTTTATACTTACTTGAAACTACCTTTATTTGCTTATCTGGGTGTATTAGTTTGATTATATTAAATAATAATTCAGTATCATGTTGATCATTATTTCCATCATCTTCGCCAAGTAAATCTGCTTCTTCCACCCAATTTTTAAAATCCGCTATTGCTTTTGTTTGAGTCAATGTGTCTTTATTGGAGGTATTTCTTTTTATCCAGTCAACTATTTTTTTATGTAATGATGGGATCATATAAGCCCGAGAACATTGACACCAAGAGCTTAGATAATTAAAAAATAATTCTGCCCTGTAATAATTGGGCTCATCAAAAAAGTCTTGGACAATTTCTTCATCAATTATAAAAATCTCTTCAATTTTCTTAATATCCGCCATATTAAATAGTTAGAAATCGAACTTTTTATTCAGCAGACCTGCTTGTTTTATCGAGTCTCTAAAACTATCGGTTGGCTTTTGTTTTCCCCTGATTTCCCTAACAACCATTCTTAAAGGGGAATTTTTTACAACCATTACTTCAACAAAATCATCTTTAGTTATCTTTCTTCTAACCCTCTCTGCAGCAGAAATACAACTACCTTTAACAATAGTAATGCTTTTTACTTCAGAATCTTTATTTATTTCCATATCAATATGCTCGGATATCATATTATAAATCTTTCTATAACTAAAAGAATAACACTATTAGTTGAAGATACTCCTTTCATGTTATTTTAAGTAATCTCTTATTTATATATTTTTTGTCACTGGCATTGTAACATTGAAATAGCCATATTCTTCTTAAAAGTTTATTTTTGATAATTTTGTTTATCAGATTATCTTTTTGATAACTTAACTGCGACTACAATTATTAGCACTATTAAGACAATGTTGACAAGCACTATAACCCAGATAAGAGGGTTGCCAAAGTTAAAGTTAAGCAAACTTTTTCCTTCACTTAATTCAACTTCAACTTCTTGTATCTGAACTTTGCCTTGTGATGCAACTTGTATGTCAAATGTTTGAATGCCTGCAGCATCTGAATTTACTAATAGTTTAAATATTACTTCTTTGCTTTCGCCTGCGTCAACTGATAATGATGTATCTGAAATATCTGTCAATTCTGCCCAGTCTGAATAACCATTTGCGCTTAATGTATAATCTGCAGATTTATCGCCAGTGTTTTTGATTATTGCTTTTACAATTAATTCTTTTCCTGCTTGCGCTTCTGAGTCAAGCTTTGCGCTTATTTCCAAGTTTGTAAGAGCTCCAGTGCCACTCGCTAGATTTTGTGAACATCCGAGAACTTCGAAAGTGTAATCAAATGAATCGTCTGATTCTTCTCTGTAAACTCCATTTCTGTAATCATATTCGGTTATGAATTCAAGGTTGTAATTTCCATTTGTTGCTGTTGCAGGAATATCTATTGAAAAGTCCAATGTTTCGTCGTCTCCCTGGTCTAAGTCGCTGGTTATTTCCCTAACCTCATTAATTTTCAAATCTTTGTTTCTTATTGTTATTTTTACTCTGTCTTGGTCATCTTTGCCTACATTGAACACTGTGAATTGTCCGCTGACAGATTGACCGCAAGCAACTTGAGAGTCCATTGATATTTCATCTACTACAACATATTTGCCTTCATCAGAAGTTTGTTTTACATCTATTGTTTTGAAAAATGAGTTTTCTGCAAAGTCGCTTGAACTGTCTCTGCAACTTCTGCTTTCTCCAGCATCATCATCAAAGACTTTTATGGCTAACTTGTAATTGCCTGTATCAAAGTCTGCTGGCACTTTGAATTTGAAAGTTACTGTTTCTTCATCATCATCGTTAATGTTAATATCTATTTGTTCATCTTCGCCGTCTGAATCTGCAAGGAAAACTAAATTGTCTGCCTGATTATTTCCATTGCTGTCAAATAATCCTAATTCTACAATTGCATCGACATTATCATCTCGATTATGATTTTCAACTTTTACTTCTACTTCTACTTCATCTAATAATTCCCAGCTATCATGGTCTCCTTCACCATTATTGCTCCAGTCGATGTTGGCTATTGTTAGATTATTGTTTAAAGTTTCTCCGGCAGAACAGAATGTTTTCTTTATTTGAAAGCTTGTGGTTGCTGTTTGACTTCCAGTTCCGGTTCCAGTTGATGCTTGAACATTAACTGTGTTTAATCCAAACTTTAAGTTTGTTAAACTGTTTAGGACTGCCATAATTGTGCTTGAGTTGCCTGCATTTAATGAACTTATTGTAGTTGGATTGAATGTTACACTAAATAATAAAGGAGTTGTTATTTCAGATAAAGTTATAGTTCCAAAGTTTGTGTTGCCTGTGTTCGTCACAGTTAATGTTGCGTTTTGGTTTGTGCTGAATGGTCCTGCTGATGCGGACATTGTTAGGTTTGAGACTGTTGGGATTGGTGTTCCTGAAACGTTGAAGTCATCTAATCTGCAAAACTCTGCTGTCGCGTTTGTAGTGCACTCAAATCTTATTTTAAAGTTAGCATTGTTGTTTGCTGATGTTGAAGAGATCGGAATTGTTGTTGAAACATATCCTGAAGTAGCGGATCCACTAACCAATTCTAAGTTGTTGAAAGTGATTCCATCTACAGTCCAAGAAGCGTTAAATATATCTGAGGATTCCCATGTATCTCCAAGACTTTTATTATAGCTAATAACAATATTTGTGTAACCAATAGTGCTAATTGTTTTTTCCATTAATGTCATTATTTGGTTTGATGATGCCCCTGGTTTAGCCTCTGCATTATTTGAACCAGAAGCAGGATTGGTTGAAGAAACTATCCAAGGCGTTTGAGGTAATGCAATCCCTGATGTTGGAGTTACTGCCCAGCCATTTGGTGCTGAACCAACTGTTCCGGATTCAAAACCGTCTGAAAATATTGTAGTAGCACTAGCCAAACCAAGAGATAAAACTGCAAGTGTGACAAATGCAAATAACGAAAATAACTTTGTGATATTCATTTTGTGTTGTAACTCTCCAATTAATAGCCTATTTAAATATTTCGGTGTTAAGCGAACTTAGATGTTTTACCAATAACTTGACGTAACAAAATATAAATAATTATTCTTTCTTTTTGTTTATCTGTTTCTTTTGTTCTTCTGGTTTTTCTAAAAAGTTGTCATTTGATATGATGGTCTTTCCTAGTTTTTGTTCAATATCTTTTCTTGTTGAACCTGCAACGTCACCGCCGTCTTTTGCATCTCTTTTCAGTTTGGGAAATTCTTTTGAATCGCGGTCTCTTGTGAATCTGGTTGTTGTTGCTTCTCCAAGCATTGTAAGAATGAGTTCTATATCATCCATGTGATCTCTAAGGTTTTCTTTTTGTAAGCCTTTAAATTTCTTATATTCGCTGGGAGTCATATTAAATGTTGCTTTTGATATCTCTGCAGTCAAGATTGCATATTCTTTTTCTGCTCGTAAGCCTCTTTTACTCCATTCATCTGTGAGTTCATCTCTTATTGCTATGCCTCTAACTCTCTTTTCTATCCATTCTTCTGAATATCCTTTAGATTTGAATAGTTCCTTCATGCGTTTCTGAGCCAATTCAGGGTTTTCGATTTCCTTTACTCTGTCATAGCCTACTTTCGCCAGCCACAGTTTAAATGGTTCGGCCTTGGGGGAAGGAATAGATTGTATTATTCTAAATGCTCCTTCAGTATTGGCACAATTAGTTGCTCTTTTTTTACCATCTTGAGCAAAAAGTTCAAGGAGGGTACAAATTGTACCCCAGTTCGCATTTAAGCCAAAATCACGATCTCTCATCTTCTTGATATACTGCTTGGGGTCGGTGCTATCTGTAAGAGCAAAAATAATATCAAAGATAGAAAACCACCATTCATTATTATACCACACTCTCCTGATATTTTTTCCTTGAAAAACAACTAAAGTTTTGGAAGCATCCATGTTCTAATATGGTAAATGGGCTAATAATTAATACTTTCGTTTACATCTTTTTGATATATAGTTAAAGACATAAATAATTGAGCAAAATTGCATGTCTTTCCCTAAATAGTCAAGGCACAAATGCTCAATTTTCAGTGTCCTTGACTATAATATTGCTTTTACAAACATTTATATTATTCTATTCCTTATGATTTGACATGGCTATAAGGTCTCGGGAAAATAGAGTCAGCGCATGGGCGTTTCTTATTGGAGTTGTACTTGCTCTAATTGGAGGGATGTTTAGTGCTTTACGTGGTGATTTGAACCCATTTGTACTTGGGTTGCTATTATTATTAGGATTAGTTATAGGATTTATTGGAGTCTCTCCTAATGATATAACTAAGTTTATGACTTCATCCGTTTCTTTAGTTATTGTCAGTTTCGCAGGTTCTGCTGGAATTAGGAATATAGAATTCTTGAACTGGGAGATTGGAAATATAGTATCTTCGACTCTTGGGGCTTTGCTTGTTTTACTTGTGCCTGCCACTATTGTTGTGGCTATTAGAAGTTTGTTTTCGATATCGCAGGGTTAACCTCTTTAACCTCTTGTTCTATAATTTATTCCCATAAATAGTCCTGATTTGATTGAAAGATTATGCATTGTATATTCAAAAGGAGGACCTCTGACTCTGTCTTCAAAACACTGCTTTCTTTCATATTTGATTTTTGCACCCTTAAATCTCTCAAGAGCTAGTCTAGCTTCAAAGGAATTAGAAAGAGACATGGGTATGCTAAAGTTAACTTCTTCTTGAGAGTCTGTAATTATATTAAATCCTACTATTACCTCACAGAAAGTATAAATGACACTGTCTGTAAGATGATGCTTGATAGGCACATTTCTCTCAGATTCTATAGTTGCATCCTGAATAATTCCTTCCAATTGAATATCCGCCATGATTAATAAGATTTTAAAGATTATTTAATAATTTAGGTGATTAGTGCTCTTTAGATTTTAACTGATTACATCAACATATCGTCTTTTGGAACTTGAGGATTTGCTTGATTTACTTGGCCTGAAGGACCGCGATAAATTTCTGCGAATTCTGGAGATACTATTATAGCGTTGTCTCCGAAGCCAGCGATTGAGCCTTCCATTGCATCAACTGTTTTTTTTATTTTTGTTAATGCTCTCTTAAGTTCTATGATATCTTTGCTCTTTAATTGCTTGATATCTATGAATGCAATTGTATATCCTTCGCGCAAAGAAGCAAGGATATCATTTATATCATCATACTTTTTCAAAGTGAATTGGCGAATTTTTATCTTTTCCTTTCTAGCCTTAGTTTGATTGAGATCAAGTTCGACGTAATCATCTGATTGTGTCTTGTTAAAAACCCCTTTTAATCCGAATACCATAAATATTGTTAAACAGTTCAGTATATAAACATTATCGTCTTTTAAAATATCTAAAGAACTATTTGGATGTCGACGGAGATTTATTCTCGAGAAGTTTTTTAATTTCCTGTTGTAGCTCTCTGGCTTTTGTTTCTATTAATTTTTCCTGTTTTGATATTGAATCGTTTCTTAATTCAGATAGTTTCTTTTTTTCTTCTAATTCTTCCAGAGTCTTTTTTTTATCAACAACAACCATTATTGAACCAACCATCTTATATATTGAGTCTGTTGTTTTTTTGACTTCTTCTAAAGCGTTGAGTGTTTCGTTCAAGTCTGCCTGCAGATTCTGTTTTTGAATCAGAATGTTTTGAAGGTTTTGCTCTAAAATCTGCAAGTCTTGTATTTTTTGTTTTGCAACTGAATCCATATTAAATTGCCTTTATTTTTACTATGTGTGTTCTTGGTTTGAAGAATATTTTTGAATTGCAATGGGGACAATTGAATACTTTGTCAAGAACTTTGCTAGTTGTTTGCTTACTGCATCTGAAACATTTGTATTGAGCCATGAGTTTAGTTATTGTTTGTATTTTTAAACGTTCTTATTTATTTAATGTGTATGCATGTCCTGCAAATTGCACTCCGCATTTTTCGCAGCGCCATATTCCCGCAGCCAGACGTTTGACGCCCAGCTTCTTGCAGTGAGGACATGATTGTTTTACTCTTTGCAATATTTCTACAGCATTAAGTCTGTTTCTTAAATATGTTCCATATCCTGCGCCGAATCGGCCTGCTGCTTTTACCTTTTTTGTTCTTACCATAATTGATATGCTGAAAATGTGTTTTTAAATATTCCTATGAAAGCTTTTAGCCTAATTAGAATTTTTTTGGGCTAAACCTTGCTAATTCTGCTTCGACGTAGGATTTCATTCTTTGAAGACAGTTATATAAAACGATGTTGGATGGAAAGGCTTTACATCTTGTTAGTTTTTCAGCTTTCATTACTATGTCGCTTGCCTTTGTTGAAAATATATCGAGTGCTTTATCTCTTTCCGAACCGGGAGATTTTACATCCCCATATAATCCTACAATTCCAGCATAGCCTCCTAAATCTCCTATATTTAATAGAGGAACTATTACTTTTTCAATATCTCTGTGATTTTCTATTACTTCTATTAAATCTGTGTCTCTTGTTTCTTGAGGATATGAATATGATATGGCCATTTCTTCTAAAGATTCTGTTTCGTTGCTTTTATCGACTGCTGAGTTTGTGACTTGAGGATTTCCATTTGATGAAGAATTATTCTGATGTGGAGATTTGTGATTTCTTGGTCTCCGGCGAGTGCTATATAGATATGACTGAACTTTCTCTGGATCTGTTACTCCCATTACAGCGGCGATTATTCTGGAAGGGATTCCTTCTTTTTCACAAACTTTGAAATAATCTTTTTGTCTTTGATTAAATTTTCCATCTTTTATTGGAGGATTTCTGTTCAATCCCATTTGTTCTCTAAAGTCATAAGCTTTTTTTCTAAATCCTTCAAGTTGTTCGTCTGTGTAGTTCATAGGCATTAAATGAAATAGTGATTTAAAAGGATTCTCGTGAATATTGAATTTTCTAATTAAACTTATAAAGAAAGAACTGTTGTTTGATTTTATGCAAAAGAAAGTAATTATTATAGTTTTATTAGTCATTATTGGAATAGTTTTCTTATTTTATAAAATCTCAATTAAAGAATCCGATTATGGAAATGACTTTTCCAATATTAATTCTACTAAAAATATTTCACATTCAGTAGTTTATTCTCAAGAATGCTCTTTTGATAGAGACTGTAAAATCGAACAATTCTGCGCATTCTCTATAATAGATATAAACAATGTGATAGGTAACTGCTCGACTATTAGCGAGACTGAAGGAAAGAGTTGTTCTAAAAATTCTGACTGTGATTATGGATATCTATGTGGCAGGCCAATTGGTGGAGCACAGAATACTGAAGAGTTTAATCTTTCGAGTGTGTGTTGGAGGATGTATAATCCTAAATATCCGCCAGTTTAATAACGATTCATTTTAGATAAAATGATGGGGCTGCCCGGATTCGAACCGGGGTCACGAAGTCCCAAACCTCGGATAATAACCAAGCTATAAGACAGCCCCTAATGAGGCAAATATTATTGCTCTTTTAAACTTTCTTATTAGGGATAAAAATTTATTTCAACCATCCAATTTATTTTATAAATCTATCATTATCTCTTGTGATTATTCTAAATCTTATATTTCTTGTTATTTTATTGTCTCTTTTTCTTAATTTTTTATTTTATGGAGAATTCTGATAATTAGGATAAGAATTTGTTCAGAATTCTCGTGATAGATAATTCCTAAAAACTTATACTAATCAAGGGAATTATCTATAAGAAGATTTATATATAATGATATATACTAATAATTATGACAAAAATAGATGTTGAAAATGGCAAGTTGCACTTAGAAGATGAGATAGAGAAAATATATGAAAAAACTGTAACTAAGTTTGGTTCTGGCGCAAAGATTGATGCGCCAAAAGAACATTTAGGCAAGAAAGTGTATATCTTAATAGTAAAAAATAAAAGTTAAAAATTATTTCTTTTTGTCGTCTTTCTTTGCTTCTGTTTTTGTTGCCGGCGCTTTTCCAGCCGGAGTCTTTGTCGTTTCTGTCGCAGGTGTTGCAGTTGTTCCCGGGGTTGCTCCCGGTGTTGTTGCTGTTCCCGGAGCAGTTGCAGTTGTTCCTGCAGCCGCTGCTTTCTCTGCTTCTGCTGCGGCAAGCGCTTCTGCTTCTGCCTTTGCGCGAGATTCTTGCTGAGCCTTTACTTTTGCAAAATATTCTGCCAACTCAGTTTTCTTTAATGCGCTGACTTCAGTTTTTTCCTGTTTTATTTCATTGTCAAATTTTCCAGAGTTAACTTCTGCAATTACTTCGATAGGACTTTTGTTTTCAACTAAAATACCTAATGAAACGCAAGAACCTAGAACCAGTTTGACTGCATTTTTTAAATCGCGAGCAAGCATGTTGGGCAGTTTTGTTTTTGCAATGCCAATGATATTTTCAATTCCCGCATTAGCTATTTTTGTTTTGCCTGCTTCACCCGAACCTTTTTCTAAACCTAACTCTTTTTTTAACAATTCTGCAACTGGAGGAGAAGATACGTGAATTTCATATTTCTTTGTTTTTTCATTAACATCTAATTCGACTGGAACTTTAACACCTTTGAAACCTATTGTTGCTTTGTTAATATCTTCTATGACTTTTCCTATGTTTATTCCTTTGGGACCTAGTTGCTGAGCTATTGTTGGGCCTGGTTTCATTGCCCCACCGTCTACGATTAATTTAATAACTGCCATTTTCCTTTTCCTTTTGTTCTGACTCCTCTGACTTTTCAGATTCACGCCTTATAACCTTTACGTTATCCATTTTTACTGTAACTGGGATTGGAACTGTAGCGCCTAATAAAGAGACTACAATTTCTCCTTTCTTTTTGTCTATGCGCATTACCTTGCCTTTTTCATTCTTAAAGTGGTCTGCAATCATCTCAACGATATCTCCTATTTCTATGTGGAAGTCTTCTACCACTGGTTGAATCATATTTTTTATCTCGTCATAAGTAACAGTTTTTCCGATGATTCCTTTTACATAAGGCAAGTTAAATGCTGCTTCTTCTATTGTATCTCTGTCAGCTGCTTCTATAATTAAATATCCTTTCAATCCATGAGGACGAGTTACTGCGAAGACTTGCAAGTTTTTAGAAATAGTTCTATCATGGATTAACTCCATTGCTTTTTCTTCCTTGTTCGACGTTACTTTTAATATGAAAATCATTTTATGAGCCCCAGCTACTTACTTACATAAGAGAAGAAGCAATCGTTGAAACTTTTTAGGGTATATAAATGTTTTCACAAAAAAAATTTATGAGATATTTTTTATTTTAAACGAAAATTATAAATAGAGTTGCCTTTTGTTGTGATAACTAAATATGGCAGAATGTTTACGAGAAAAACTTGAAATAGATGCTACACATATAGATGAATATGGTCATGTTAATTATAAATCACACCCATTATTGCTTGAGAGATTTCAAGATTTGTATATGGAAAGAGTTGTTGGGTTGAGCTTTCCTGAAATTCAGAAAAGATTTGGACTTTTATCTATTGTAAGAGCAATGAATGTTAATTATTCAGGACAATTATGTAAGGGAGATGTAGTAGATGTAAATACTAAAATCACAAGAGTTGGAGACACTAGTTTTACTTTATCGCAAGAAATATTAAAAGATAATACAATGCTTACGAGTTTAGATATGGTTGTGGTTATGTGTGATGAGGTTACCCGCGATAAGTCGACAATTCCAGAAGAACTTCGCAAAAGATTATCTAAATAATAAAAATCAAAAAAACAATGTGCCATCACACCTTAAAAGGTGTGGTTTGACTGGCACTTGTTTTTTGGATGCTCAAAGTGTCGACCACATTCTAAAGAATGTGGTTTTAGGGAGACACTTTGACATAATATTGAATAATTTATCATTTAAAACATCTTCATTATAATGCTGATTAAAAAGCCCACTAGGCCTATGGCTAAAATTCCTAATGCTGATATTTTTGATATCATTAGAAATTCTTGCTTAGTTGGTTTTTTCAAGATGTGCCATACTCTGACGCATTGAACTATGAATGATTTTAGTTTTTGCATGATTTGTTTGAGTTAAGAGCGTTTAAAAATTATTCGGCTAATAATTTTTAAGGTAACATCCAGCTTCTAGCATAATCTAGTGCTGGTTTTGGAGCTCCAGAAGATTCCATCTTCTCTAATAATTTAACAGGATCGTCTGCTTGCAATTCTGCTAGTCTTCCTGGAAAAAGAATTCCATCAAGAGGAACATAAAATATTTTAGCTCCTGTTTTACTCAATGGTCTATGGGTTGAAAAAGAACCGTATACCACTATTGAACCAGAAGAATAATTGTGGATTGGTTTACCCGAAATATCTGCATCAAAATATTCTCCATTTGCAACAAATGCTATTTCTCCCCCGGGATGGCAATGAGGGGGGAGGGCTAGAGTATCGGAAGGCATATTTAAAAAGGTTGGATTTATGCGAGACCCTGGCTTAACAAATTGGGTAAAGCTTTTACCAAAATCAAAGTAACTAAAACTATCTTCAGGTAAATGTGAAGTAACCAATACTCCAGAATTAAGGAAAGTTGGGTTTCCAGTGCGATTATTTAACCTATCAATTAAATCTTGCATTTTAGAGAAGACAAATTAAGGCTATTTATTCTTTATGGTGTTAGATTTTATTCGCCTATGAATTTTATTCCCAATTCATTGCCTAAAGATGTGTTGTCATTGAGTTTGTATGCTGAACTCGAACCTACAATTTGAGGACTCTTTACACCTGTGACTATTAATAAAACTTTGATATTCTTTTCCATGTCTGCAGATATTTTTGCTCCAGAGATTATTTTTGCGTCTGGAGCTACTTTAGAACTTACTTTTTCCATTACTTGTCTATATTCGTCGAGAGACATGTCTGGACCGCCAATAATATTTACAAGCGCTCCTTTTGCCGAATCTATTCTTACATCTAATAGTGGGTTGTTAATTGCTCTTTCTATGGCTTCGCTAGCTCTATTTTGCGCGCTGTCAGATTCTCCTATTCCAATTAATGAAACTCCTCCATTAGACATTACTGCTTTTACATCTGCAAAATCTAAATTAACTAGCCCGGCTGAAGTAATTAATTCTGCGATTCCTTTAACAGCATTTGTGAGAATTTCATCTGCAACTTTGAATGCTGTCTGAATTGGGAGTTCTGGCGCTAATTCTAAAAGTTTATCATTTGGAATTACTATTAGAGTGTCTGCTATCTGTTCGAATCTCTCTAAGCCGTATTGCGCATTTTCAATTCTTTTTTGGCCTTCAACTGTGAAAGGCAGAGTTACTACTCCTATCACTAATGCACCTGCTTTTTTTGCTATGTCTGCAATCACTGGAGCTGAACCAGTGCCAGTTCCACCTCCTAAACCGCAAGTGATGAAGACTAAATCTGAATTTGCTAAACGTTTTCGTATTTCCTGCTCTGATTCACGAGCGGCTTCTTCTCCTATTTTAGGATTACTTCCTGCGCCTAGACCCCCGGTTAATTCTCGACCTATGAGGATTTTGACATCTGCATTTGTGTAAAGTAAGTCTTGGGCGTCAGTGTTTATGGCTATGACTTCACATCCTTTGATTCCTATTTCTTTCATTCTAGAAACTGAATTTCCTCCGCCACCACCACAGCCAACGACTTTTACGCGCGCTCCTTGTTTTTGAACTATTTGTTCTAGCTCTTTGTCAATAGAAGATACGCTTTTTAAGTCTGAATCTATATAATCACTCTCCATTATTTATCGAATTGATAGTGATTTATAAGTATTGTTATGGTGTCTAGTTCTATTCAGACTTAATATCTTTTTTAATTTCTGCTTCTTTAAATGAAACTTCTTTGCCTAGAAATTCTTTGAACTTACTCTGATTTTGATTTATTATGTTTTCTAAAATCTTAGGGCCTTTTATTGTAATCAAATCATTTTCTACAGATATTTCTGGAACATGTCTGAAGATTAATTTGCATACTGTTTCTGTTTTTTCTTTTAAATTATCTACTATCTGAGAAATTGTAAATTGATAGACGATATCTTTTCCGGCAAGAGGATTGTTAAAATCTGTAGTAACTCGGGCGCCAGAAACTGCAATTACTTTTGCCAATTGATTGTCGAATATAAATGATGCTCCTGGAACAGGTTGTATTTTTTGTTCGTGAAAAATCTTAAGAGGCATTGTGCGCACTAATTCAGTTTTTCTTGGGCCAAATGCGTCTTTTGAATTTATTGAAATTGTGTAATTTTTGTTTAATTCCTTTCCTTCTAAATAATCATCTAAGCCTTTTACAACCATTTTTTGACCTATTATGACTGTTGTTTTTTCAGGAACGGCTTTATCGTTCAATTGTTTTAGGTCTTCTGGAATGTTTGAGTCAAATACTTTTCCGTCTGCAAAACCGGTGAATTTTATTTCTACGAAGTCTCCTTTCTTTGTTAAGTTATTATTATGTGTTAAATCCATTCTGTTTTTACAAACAGAAGGTTTTATAAATGTATTTGGGGAAATTGGTTCATGGTTTTAAAATTAATTCAAGCAACTTCTGCCAAACCCGGGACAACAGTTTTATGGGATGGATTTCCATGCATTGTTAAATCTAATGATCAAAGTAAGACTGGAAAACATGGAAGTATGAAGTGTCGAATGGAAGTTGTTGGAATATTTGATAAGAAAAAAAGAATTGGAGTTATTCCAGGAAGTGAGAATTTGGACGTTCCTATTATTGAAAAGAGACGCGCGCAGATTTTGACAGTTAATGGGGATTTGGTTAGCGTCATGGATTTAGAAAATTTTGAGACTTTGAATTTACCTTATGATGAAGAGTTGAAAGATAAGCTTTCTGCAGGGCAACAAGTAGAATATTGGGATATTGAAGGTCAAAAGGTAGTAATGAGGGCTTCTTCTTAATATGGGGACGAAATTACCTGCTGCAATGACTCGATTGTTCAGAAATATGTTTGTTTGCAAGAACTGCGGACAGAAGATGAAATCTGAATCTCTGAAAGTTATTTCTAAGAGCATTACATGTCGCAGATGCGGGAAGCACAACTTCAGAACCGTTAGCCTTAAGAAGAACAAATGATGGAGAGTGATTAATGGCTAGTTTTTGGGTGTATGATGTTTTCTTTCTCGTAATATTTGGAATATTTGCTTTTTGGATTTTACATAAAAATAGAAGTAGTTTAAAACGGCAAGGATGGATTTTCCTTTATCATACTAAAGTTGGTTTGAAACTCATGGACTGGGCTTCAAATAAATTTGAACGTGTTTTAAAACCTCTTAGTTATGTTGTAATCACATCTGGATATATATTAATGGGAAGTATATTATGGATGATTATAAAAACTGTTTGGATTTATATTTCGTCTCCTATTCCTGAGCAATTAAAGAATTTGCCTCCTATTGCTCCATTAATTCCTTATTTTCCCAAGCTTTTCGGATTGGAATCGTTCTTTCCGCCGTTGTATTTCACTTACTTTTTAGTTGCATTAGCGATTGTTGCAGTTTCACATGAATTTTCACACGGCCTTTTTGCGAGGCTTTGGAAGATACGTGTTAAGACTACTGGATTAGCTTTCTTTGGACCTTTCTTCGGGGCATTTGTTGAACCTGATGAAAAACAAATGGCTCGCGCACCTAAAAAACATCAGTTATCTGTTTTAGCTGCTGGAACTTTTGCTAATATTGTAATGTTTGTTTTATTTGGATTGCTCCTTTGGGCATTTTTTGCTGTTAGTTTTACGCCTACAGGGATTATTTTTAATGGTTATGCTCAGGGAGTTGTTAATGTTTCACAGATAACTCATGTAGGAAATTCTAGTGTTCTTTCTGTGTCTGCTATTCCTGCTCTTGCTGTTGAAGGATTAAATAAAATAACTGCTAACAATAAGACATATTATGCTCCTAAAGAAGCACTTTCTAAAGAGATATTGGAAAATAATGAACAACTCATTTTGTTTGATGATGCTCCGGCAATTAGAGAAAATATTTTCGGAGCGATAACTTCTATAGGTGGAAAACTGACGCGCAGTCATGAAGAGTTAGTTGATGCTTTGTCTTCCGTTGCACCTGGCAATACTGTGATTGTTACAACAATTGACAAAGATAAACAAAAGCATTCTTATGATACGATTCTCGGTGAAAGAAATGGAACTGCTTATTTAGGAATAGTATTCTATAATAATGAAAGAAAAGGTTTTGGAGGATTGATTAATAAAGGAATTTCTAAAGTTAAAAATTCTAATATTTATTATTCTCCCACATGGGATGGAGATTTTGCTCAATTTATATATGACTTGTTATGGTGGATTGTTATAATTAATATATTAGTTGCTTTAATGAATATGTTGCCTGTTTCCATTTTAGACGGCGGGAGATTCTTTTACTTGACTGTTTTTGGATTGACAGGAAGCGCTAAATGGGCAAAGAAATCCTATTCTTGGATAACATGGTTTATTTTATTGTTATTGGTGATAATGATGGCTAAGTGGTTTTTTAATTTGTTTTAAATTTTATTGAAAGAATTATATACTATAATGATAAGATAATATTATGAAGAAAGTTATATTGATTTTATCAGCTATTTTAATACTTCTTTTATTAACATTCTTTTTAAATAAGGAAATTTCGGAAAATAATCCTATAAAAAATACATGGAGTGAAGAAAGGCAAGCAAATATTTGCGATTCAGATAGTGATTGTGAATTAAGAACTGTCTATAAATGCTGTGATAAAAGGGAAGTAACTTGGTGCGTGCATGTCAATGATATTTTAAACCCAACTTTGACAGCAATTAACTAATTTTATTTTTTACCCTCTATAATTATGGAAGTTACTGTTTCTTTTATAGGGACAATCTGGAGACGATATATTTATAAACCTTTATTTCTATTAATAATAATG
>Ga0209542_10007359_pt1 | contig 21010 bp, 9 predicted proteins | sample RifCSPhighO2_01_FD_184028 | JGI IMG/M metagenome (GOLD analysis project Ga0209542, IMG submission 184028) | Soil microbial communities from Rifle, Colorado - Rifle CSP2_plank highO2_0.1 (SPAdes) (version 2) | ecosystem: Environmental > Terrestrial > Deep subsurface > Rock core/Sediment ... | reverse complement strand
TTCACTGCAAAGGATTACCTGAAAGCGCTTGACCCAGAATACCTGAGATTCTATTATGCCTCAAACCTCTCAAAGACAATGTCTGACATTGACCTTGACTTCGAGGATTTCAAGAGGAGCATCAACAGCAAATTGGTTGCTGACCTAGGCAATTTCGTGTACAGGGTGCTGAGCTTTGCAAACAGGAATCTTGATTCACAGACAAAGGATTTCTCTGAGCCTGAGCTGGAGAAAGAGCTTAAGAATAAATTTGAGGAGATAAAGAAAGCATATCTGTCATGCAATTTCAGGGAGGCAATAAAGCTTGTGCTTGAGGCCGGATCAGTAGGAAACAAGTACTTCCAGGACAACAAGCCGTGGGAGATCATAAAGAAAGACCAGAAAAGGATGGAAGAGGTTGTCTCATTCTGCATTAATCTGGTGAAGGACATCTCAATAATCATAAAGCCGGTACTTCCTGCTTTCTCGTCCAATATCGAGAAGCAGCTTGCTATCAAAGAGCAGAATTGGGATGGCCTTGGCAAGAAGCTGAAGAACCATAAGATCGGAAAAGGAGAGATACTTGTGAAGAAGATAGAGAATGAGCTTGACAGCCTTGCTGTGAAGGATCCTTTTGCATCCTTTGACCTTCGGGTCTCAAAAGTCCTTGAGGCAAGGAAGCATCCTGATGCTGACAAGCTGCTCATACTGCAGATTGACACTGGCATTGACAAGAGGCAGATATGCGCAGGGATAGCTGCGTATTACAAGCCAGAAGAGCTTGTTGGAAAGCACATCATAGTGATAAGGAACCTGAAGCCAGCCAAGCTAAGGGGAGAGGTCTCTGCTGGAATGCTCCTTGCAGGAGGGGACAGCAAAGTGCACAGGGTTCTTGAGGCAAAGAAGTCAAAGCCAGGCGATGCAGTGTATGTTGACGGCATAACCCCTCAGCCTGACAAGGAAATCTCAATAGATGACTTTGCAAAGGTCAAGATGAATGTTGAGAAGAAAAAAGCATACTATAAAGGCAGTGTCCTGAAAACAGACAAGGAGGAGGTGTCTGTTGATATGGACAAAGGGAAAGTAAGCTGATAAACCACAAACTTTATATAAAAAGCATATATAAAACATCCAATTTGGTTCAAAAAGGGGTCAGTATGCATTATAAGAATGGCCAGACAACAATATTCATATTAATAGGCATCATAATCTTGTTTTCTATCATTGCTATCTATTTCTTCCAGGAAAAGCAGATCCCTATTGAGGGGGTCAGGGAAGTGACTGAAGAGATTCCTACTGAGATGCAGCCTCTGAAGTCATTTGTCCAGGGATGCGTCAAGAGCACAGCTACTGATGCTGTCAGGATGATTGGAGCAAATGGAGGCTATATCGGACTTAATCCTGGGAGCTATATCTATACTGGAAAGACGTTCAATCTTGACATAACTGGGATTAGGCCAACTGAATTTGATGCTTTAAGGATGTCTGATGACTGGAACATACCTTACTGGTGGTATCTTTCCTCAAAGAATGACTGCTCTGGAGACTGTGCATTCAGCAGCAATATGCCTTTTCTAAGGAAAGCAGGCGGGCAGAATTCTATAGAATCCCAGATTGAGAAGTATGTCAATATCAATCTTCCTTCATGCCTTGGAGGATTTGCATCATTCAGTGGCAGGAATATGGAGATTGCCAACACAAGCGGAGTCAGGACAACAGCAACAATAGCAAAGAACGATGTGATTGTCTTTGTTGAATATCCTCTTGAGATAAGATGGGGTGGCGGAAAGTCAACAGTATCCCAGTTCAGCACAAACATCGACGTCAATCTTCAGGACATGCACAGCATTGCAGAGGAGCTGGTGAAGATAGAAGTAGAGAACCACTTCCTTGACCAGCACGTGCTTAACATAATAGGCGCATACTCAGGATTTGACAGGAACAAGCTCCCTCCGATGGCCGGAAGCCAGATGAGCTTCACCCCCTTATTCTGGTCAGAAGGCGATGTTGAGAAGAATCTTGAAGAGAAGCTTATAGTCTATGTGAATATGCTCCAGGCGACAAACACAGAGAACTTTGACCTTGAGGCAATAGATTTCAGGAACAATCCAATCAGAAAAGGATTATATTATAACATGGTGGTGCCTCTGCAGGGAGCTTATTACAATTATGAAGTCAAGTTCAACTATCTTGGATGGCCGATCTACCTCAATCTGGGTAGCGGTTCAATAGGCCCAAGAGAGAGCATCTCACTGCCTCTCTTGTCTGCGATAATGCCTTTCCAGAAATATGACATCCCTTATGATGTCTCTTATCCAGTGATGGTCAGCATCTATGATTCTCAGGCCCTTGAGGGAAGCGGATACTCGTTCTTCTTTGCTCTTGAGTCAAATGTGCGGAACAATGAGCCGGTCAATACAGATACTTTCCAGGTAAAGTCACTTACACAGGAGCCAATGGGAGCTGTCTGCGAGGAGAAATTCAAGAACAGCGGAAATGTATCCTTGTTTGTCACAGACAAGCTCAATAATCTTGTTGATGGGGCCGTGATATTATTCTCATTAGGCCAGGAGACCTGCTATATCGGAGAGGCAAATGAAAGCGGTTTCTTCTCAGGGAAATTCCCAAAAGGAGCTCTTGGCTCAATCATAGTCAATCATCCTGATTTTGCTGCAGGCTACATAACCCCATTCATGGCAAGCAATGATCCAAAGGATCTTGGTTCAATAGCCTTGAATAGGTATATAAACAAGAACATCACTGCAAAAAAGATGGAGATAAAGAAATACGTGCCTGCAGGCCTTCCCGGCAGCCTGGCATTATGGTCTTTGGTGCCTTTAAGAAAGACGTTGACGTCAAAAGAGTCTGTGACAATAATATTCGCTAAAGTTGCAGAGAATCCTCTTGAAGAGCCGTTTGTCACAGCTGTCCAGTTCAATGGCGACGAGACAAAAGAGATAAGGATAATCCCTGGGAACTACACAATCAATGTCATGCTGATGCAGGACCCCCAGACAATAATCATCCCAGAGGATGAGGTCTGCTGGGAGGACTGGAAAGGCGACGAAGAATGCGAGACGATCCCTGCTGTGACTGTCGCCAACAATGATGCATATCTTGGAGGAACATTTGAGAAGCAGATAATCATAGGCGACGAGATCTACCGCAACAACAAGATAGAGCTCACAGCCCTGCTTTTTGACCTGGAGACCGCAGATCCAAAGAAACACAGCGATCTAGAAGTATGGGGCAGACTTCCTCTGCAAATAGCAACAGATGCCAATAATGACATATTATTCCAGCCGATGTATAAGCTGCAAGGTTGATAGAATGGCAAAAAAAGACACACTCAAAATGCTGGCGCTCTTCATGAGCTGCCTTATCATCAGCTTACCTTTCATTGTAGCTGATGCCCGCGCACAGGCTGGCCTGAATGAGGAAGTCACTGTAATTGACATAAAAGGAAAGGATGGCGTTAGTAATGTAAGGGCAATGGACCAGGATTATGTGGATATAAATGTCAATGTCCGCGCTGCAGCAGCGATACAGCCTTCTGATGTCCATATCCTCTATTCAGGGATGCCGACTTTCTCCACTTTCCTGAAATGCGACCTTGTCGAATCTCCATTCACATACAACTGCAACTACAGGTCTCCTCTTGGCCTGATGTCATACGGCCCTGGCATATATCCCCTGCGCGTCTGCCTTTCAGGTTCAGGAAGATGCTCTCCTGACTGCTCCTCATGCTCTCCATGCCCCTCATGCCTCAAGAATCCGCAGCTCTATGTTGACGGCTATCCTCCGCAGATGGCATCATATGATGTCAATCCAAAGAACACAAACGGACAGTCAGTCACTGCCACTTACAGTGTCGAGGACAGGATATGCGCTGCAAGCTCATGCAGGAACATATGCTCCGGCATAAAGAAGATAGAGATAATTGACCTGAGCAGCGCAACGCCAAGAGTGATCCACACAAAGAACTACAACACCCAGGTAAATGACTGCAAGAGATCAGAGACAATCACTTTCTCAATGGCCTCAGTGAATGACGGCTCAAACATTCCCATCTGCATAAAAGCTTATGATAATGTCGGGCTTGAGAGCCCTGATGGAGTCACCTGCATAAAGGTAAACAAGGATGACACTGTACCGAGAGCGACATTGGATATTTATGATTCAAATGGCGTGGCTCCTCTCAGGTTCATAAGGCCTTCAGGAACACAGGCAAAAGTTGTTGCAAAGATCACCGGCTCTGTACACTTCGGCATATCAAGCGCAAAAGCAGACCTGAGCGATCTGGGATACAGCGACTCAGAGACCCTCACATGCACAGGAACTCAGGGATCATACGCCTGCAGCAAGATAATCACGGTCAAGGCATCATCCTCATTGAGCGTCAATATCAATGCCGAGATAATAGATGCAGGAGGGAACAAGGCAGCACCATCTGCATCATTCACAATAGAGCTGGACTCAGAAGCCCCGGTGGTCCAGACAGTGCTCACAGAATACAACTGGGGAAACAACGGATATCTCAGGAAAGGGCTCAACAATATCACTGCAGTCATCACTGATGAAGGTGTCGGCATGGCAGGAAGCAATGTATTCATCTCTGCAGGAGGAGCTGCTGCAAAGAATGCGGTCTGCAAGAAAGTCTCTGAGGAGTGGCACTGCTCAATCTATAATGTGCCAGCGGCAGCTGACCTTAGAGTGACTGTCACAGGAGCTGATGATGCAGGCAATGTATTCAGTGATTTCACGACAACACTGAAATATGATTATGAAAAGCCTTCTGTCATCAATGTGACTGTATTCAATCTTGCTTATGGCAATCATCCTGAGTCCCCCTTCATATTCATGAAAGGAGATGATATGCTCATCACAGCTACAATGACTGATAATTCTGCCATAGTCAATGATGAAGACGAGTTCAGCGTTCTTGGCCAGTTCAGCGGTTTTGGCTCATCAATATACACTGATGCAGAATCATGCGAGAATGTGACTGGCGGAGGATGGGAGTGCTCATGGGTCATAAACAATGTCATGGATGGGGGCATGAAAGCTGCGTTCAATATAAGTGATATTGTCGGAAACAGGGACACATCCACAAAGGCCAATCCAATCACTGAATTCTTTATAGCCTATATCGATCCTGTCAAAGGGACAATCGAATATCTTCCATATGCCACCCCTATCGAAGTCTATGAGCTTGACACTGACGAGGCCCCTGATTATTGGGAAGTGCAGGTTCTTGGCGCAAATCCCCCTATGATAGATTCTGTGACAAACGCTTACCTTGGCCATGATGTATGGTTCCCGACAAAACTGAGTCCTAGAGTGGATGATGTCAGTCTTGTCTTAGTATTCTTTGATCCAAACCTATGCTCAGGAGAGGATGCAGAGAACTACCTCAATGCCCAGTCAAGCTATATTGTCTCTTCAAGGCCTGATTCCAAAGGACCATGGATAAAGACAAGCCTTTTCCCTTCAGCAATAAGCCAGAGCAACCTCAATTACCAGTGCCAGCTCACCATAATCTCAAAGAGAAACAACAAGATACTCATGCCTGAGAGAGAGAACATCTCGCTCAATGTAGGTGTAATACAGGTTGATGAGATAGACAGCGTGATACAGAGTGAGATTGATGATGTAGAAGGCAGCGCAATAGTCCAGGCTGAATGGATCGGAACTCTCACGATGGTCATCCAGAACCTGATGGCATTATGCAATATTTATAATACTATAAAGTTGATTATACAGACGGTTGTAGGCATTGGAGACGGGCTTGCAAGCCTTGAATGGGTGCCTATTGCAGGACCTGGTCTTTATGCTACTGGAACATCTCTCAGCAGTGCTTTTAAAGGGCTTGATACATCAGTATCTATACTTGGTTATCTTGACACATTCTGCGCAATAGTGACCTGCCAGATAACCTTATGCAAGAATGTGGATGGGCCTATAAATGGCAGAGCATGGTGCGCTCCTTTCAATGCATACTTCAGGCTTATGAATGGTGTATTCGGAGGACTTCTAGCAAGTATCCAGGAGATGTTGACAAATTTAAATGCTGATCAACCACCTCCTGCACCACCACCACCACCTGGAGCCCCATGTCCAGGATCCCCTTCAGTAACAGCAAGTAGTGTGGGTGGGGGAGTGCTGCAGGCAATAGTTCCAGAATATAATACATTGATCACAGCAAACCCTACAGAGGCATCACGTGCAAACCTCATGTTCGGCAATCCATCAGACAGCCTTATAATGAGCATGCTGCAGCTTTGCATTCCAGGAATACTTCTCAACCTGAATAAGATGAGAGAGATCGAGTGTACTTACCTCTACTGCCTGAAGAACCAGATACCTGCTGGAGTTCCTCCAAGAGCATGCACCATCCAGAGGAGCTATTCGTGGTGCATGTTTGTCTGGGGAGAGATATTCAACCTGATACCTTTCTCTAATCTGCTTAGAAACATACTTCAGATGATAATGAGGATACTTACAGATCCTGCTACTTTTATAGGCCTTTTGGTTGGTTTGATATGCGGTTATGTGTCTGCAACTGCGGTCCAAAGAGCATGTGATATAGCCAAGCTGATAGCTGATGTCCAAAGAGTCCAGGATCTGGTCAAATCATTGGAGGACATAGAGGGCCAGTTCAACTTTGAGTCAACAGGGATATGCGAGCAGGCATTGGAGGATTAATGATATAATCATGGCAATAATCAGCGAGGAGATGGATTAAGATGAAGAAGATGATATATTTAATATCTATTTTGATTATTCTCTTAATTATCAATTCAATAAATATCTCTGCTGCAACTAACTATTATAGATTAGATAATACTAATAGCCAAAGAATAACTGCCCTATATAGAACCTCTGTAAATCCTGCTATAATCCGAGTTTCTGGTGGTCAAGTTTCTTATTTGAATGCACAAGGACAGTGGGTTACAAGAACATCTAGTAACCCTCAATTTTGGAATGTTATAACCTCAACTAATATCCTGACTGACACGACTGATACAGGTGTTACTCAAATAACTCCTGCTTCAGATAATCCTACTTTACCAGCAGACTTTACTGATCAGCCTGCTCCCCCTCCCCCACCTCCTCCACCTCCTTCTGGCGATGATCAACTTACACCTCCGCCTCCTAGTAATATACCTGCTACAACCAACTGTGCTACTGCGCAGGGTGTGGGTGCAGAAACCCCGCATGCAGGTTGCGCAAATAATATACTTAACTCAAGATGTTATGTTCCCCCTACAACTACACAAACTCCAAACCCTACTGGATCCTGTGTCAGCTCAGGAGCCTATAATTACAGGACCGAAAGGGCTCGAATGCAGGTGCAAAGAGCTAATCAAAACATATTGCAAAGAGCAGATACCCATATAAGGACTGATGGGAATGGGAATCTGCAGGCATGCCCAAACAGATTTAGTTCTACGGGTTGTGTGGATATGACATGTACTACTCCTGGTAGTACTACTTCATGTAGTTTTGCTGGTTCATGCACTCAAACAGGATGTACAGGTGTATGCTCACGTATGACTCCCCCTATAGGTGCAACTGCTGATACCCTCGTTCAATGTCAAAGTTTAGTTGATGCAGTAAACACTGAAGCATCAAGACAGCAACAATACTTCCAAAATCAAAGGTGCAGGCAGATGACCTTTGGTGAAGGAATGGCAGTCGGAGCAGGTGTCTGGGGAATGATGGAAGGATGGGACAATTCAGAGCAGCTGTTCAGCTGGATGGGTTATTTCAATGACTTATTCGCGACAAGCTGGGGAATGGCCATTTCAGGGCAGTGGGAGCAGAGCATATGCACTATCCAGTCAGATTACCAGGGCATGAATGCAAATGGAGTGCTCATGACTGCAGGAGCTGGTTCTGTCGCAGCATGGATAACAGGAGAAGTGACTATAATAAGGCATCCTTCAGAGGAGAATCCTGAGGAGATAGTCCTTGAGAGGATATACAAGATAGAGATGTCACTCAATCCATCAGGGCTTATACAGGATCAATATCTTGACAGCAACTGCAAAGTTGATTTCTATATCACAGCAAACGGAGTAAATGCTGATATCAACCAGGACGGCACAAGAGACAGGATCACAGTTACCTGCGTGCAGTCCTACTCACTGACAGGATCAAACGCCCTTATATTCAGCACATCAGCAGATCTCAGAGAGGTCTGCATAAAGTTTGATGGTACCAGCGAGTTCAGGTCTGACATAAGAGAAGTTCTTAACGGAGACAGGGTCTGCAATGACATTGTCGTTGTTGGAACTCCAGCAGATCTTGGAGACTGCTCTTACTGTGTAGGCACAGGAGACTCATTTGACATCGGTATTGACCTGCCAAGCCTGGATCTTGGCGGAGGGGGAGGAGATGATGATGGAGAGGTCGGAGAGGATGTAAACACAAACACTCCAATGCCTCCATCTCCTTCAGGAGATGCTGCTGAAGAACCAGAAGAGAATCCAGTGTTCACGTGATAAAAATGCAAAAGAAAAAGATAAGTTACAAAAAGAGCAGCGTATCTCACCCTAACAAGAGATCGGGCTACATGAAGGAATGGTCAGAGAGCATAAAAGAGCTGAAGACATCAAAAGCCCTTATTGTTGCAGGATTTGACATTTCATTCTATCTACTGCTTCTCCTGCTGATGCTTGCATCAAAGCTGGCAGTGAGCTGGATATCAAAAAGCCTGCTTGGTTATGGCATTGCAGGAACATCCGCGATGGTGTCAGCGCAGGTCGTCGCTGCAAATCCAGGGATATATTCATCAGTGTATGGTTTGGTTGTCGCAATCTTGGGGCTAATGGCCTTCCTTGTCGTAGCCATGATACTTGGATTCATATTCTCAAGATATCTCATCTGGACAACACTTCTTGGCAGGAAGCTGAAGAACAGGGTTTTCTGGAAGTTTGCAGGACTGAACATCATCTGGGTGCTGATCGCTTTCATCGCATTCACAATACCTATGCTGATACTGTCTCTGCTGTCAAATCAGGTTCTGCTGATGATAACCACGTTCATTGTGTATTTCACATATCTGGTGGCATTGTTCTATTACACTTACAGCCTATACTATAGGTTCATAATCTCAGAGAAGGTATTCAGCTCATTGCTCAGGACCTTCACGCACGGATCAGAGGATATCCTGAGATTGTGGCCCAACATACTGGTAGTGGCCCTCACAGCGCTCGCAATAACAATAGCGTCATTCCTCTTCAAGCTTCTTCCAGGGCCTGTCGAGAGCGTCTTTACGGGAATCGTGTTCATAGTGATGGCAACATGGATCAAGCTGTACATATCATCAGTGCTCTCAAAGAATGTCAGGGCTGAGCAATAGCTGCTGATTTCATGCTGTATCCAAACATAAAACCATTGTGTCAAAATGAAAAAAAGAGGCCAGCTTACGGTTTTTATAGTCATCGGGATATTTCTGCTAGCTTTCATAGGCGTACTGCTCTATTTCAGGCAGGAGAGGGCTGTGCAGGAGGTCCCTGAGATTGTTCCAGAAAACCTCATGCCTGTAAAGAGGTATATCGAGGAGTGCATGCAGAGAAGTGTAGAAGAGGCTGCTGTCCTGCTCGGCATACAGGGCGGCTACATCTATCTTCCTGAGAGGATAGCATTTGACCCGACAAGTTATATCCTTGTCGGAGGCGTCAAGACACCTTACTGGTATTACCAGGGAAGGTCAAGGATGCCAACTATTGACAGCATGCAGGATGAGATTGACAGGTACATCCTGGAGAACATTGACAGGTGCCTTCTTGGTTTCGGGTCTTTTGCAGAGAGCTTTGATATAATCCCTGAAGGGAACAGGACAGTGAACACAACAATAGAGGATGACAGGATCTCAGTCAAGATGACTTATCCCCTGAGCATACAGGTCAAGGGAGAGCCAGGAACAAACAGCATCACAAGATTCAGCGCTGATGTCAGCATCAAGCTGAAGAAGGCATTCAGCCTCGCAAGGGAGATCATGTCTGCAGAGAACAGCCAGATGTTCCTTGAGAAAGCGACTATTGACCTGATGGCAGCAGGAAAGGACATACCTTTCACTGATGTTCTGTTTGAGTGCGGCCAGAGGCAGTGGTTCAAGCCAGACATCGAGAACAAGATAAAGAACCTCATCTATTACAACTTTCCCAAGATAAGGATAAGAGGCACGAATTATGTGCCTTTCATTGCCCATTACAGCAAGTATGAGCTGCTCAAGGGATACACTCCAGAGGATATAGCAGAAGGAAGGAAGCCAAAGGCCGAGGACGTGCCTGAGGACTCATATGATTATTTCCACCTGCTGTGGGATGCCACAATAAATGACTACAGCGACATGAGGGCATATGTCAATTACCAGAAAGACTGGGACTTCAAGCTTGTAGTGAGGCCGAGCAAGGGAAGCATGATGAAGTCAAGCTGGGGGAAGGGAAGCCCGCAGTATTACATGAGCTTCCTCTGCATCAATGCGTACCATTTCACATATGATGTGATCTATCCTGTTGAGATTGTGATAAAGGATGATTCTGCGCTCAATGGCAGGGGATACACATTCAGGTATGCGACGCCAGTTCTGATAAACCACAATGAGGGAGACAGGAGCAATTTCCCCATAACAGCCTATGACTATCCTGACGGAAGGGGCGGAGCGTACTGCGATGACAGGTATGACCATGACACAGTCATCTACGCAAAGAACAAGAAGACATTTGAGGACATCCCGAATGTTGAGATAACATTCAACTGCATGAATATCTACACATGTGATCTTGGAAAGACAGGATTCCAGTACGGCACAAACAGGCTGACCGCAAGCCTTCCAAGCTTCTGCCAGCCGCCGACTATCGAGGCAACGCATGACAGCTATGCAAAGGTCACAAAGACAATATCCTCTGATGCGACTTACACTGATATAATAATGACTCCGCTGAAGACAATGGGATTTGAGATTGTCAAGCAGAGGCTCGCAGGAGGAGAGATGAGTCCTCCTGGCCAGCTTGAGCCAGGGGAAACAGCAGTCCTTTACCTGACAACAGACAAGCTGCAGGAGTATGACATGTTCAGAAAGTATCCTTTTGATGAGGACACGCCTGCTGACTTCAGGAAGATAAAGCTGCCTGATGATGACCTCACATACAGGCTTGAGATAATCCTGCTGAACAAAGACAACAGGATAATCGGGGGATTCAGGGGAAACTGGACTGTTGATGATGCTGACATTGCAGGAAAGAGCAGGATAACATTCAATGCAATTGAGAAGATACCCCATCCTGTGTCAACAGAGGAGCAGGCAGACATGGTGCTCATGCTTGAGGCAGGGCTGTACAACAGCAAGGCGATGCCAAAGTTCAGCTGAACATATCAGCTAGATTATCAGCTAGATGCCGGCTGGGAGCTGGCTATCTCATTTGGCATCCAGGCAATATGAGTAAATTGAGAATATAAATATATATAAATAGATATATAAACAGCATATTCAAACATAGTTCAAATATAGAAAAATAGCATGATGGATGGCATGAAGGACAGCTGAAGCAGGGGTTGTCCAGACTCCAAACAAAAGAAGAAAAAGAGAGCAAAAATGAGGACCAAAACACTGTACTTGACAGCTTTGTTCTGCATATACCTAATCATAAGCATAAGCCTAGTCAATGCAGCAATAACGCACAACCCTGCAACTGAAACCACTGTGGGGGACAGGACAGCACAGATAAGATGGGCAACAGATGACAATGGCGACAGCACAGTGTATTATGGGACAACAAACAATCTTGGGCTGTCAGAGACAAATGCTACCTTAGGAAGCTCGCACAGTGTTCCTCTCACAGGCCTGATTCCAGGCACCCTATATTATTACATGCTCGCATCAACAAACACAACAGGCCAGACATCAACAGCAGACAACAACGGGAATTATTACACATTCACCACAAGGCCTGACACAACGCCGCCATTCATAAATGTATCCATCCCGCAGTACCACAATGCCCAGTGGATCGGATTCACAGGAGTGACAGAGCCTGATGCAATAGTCCAGGTCTATGTGAACAACCAGGCAGCAATCGGAACACCAAATTATAATTATATTGTATCTGCAGATTCTGCAGGGATATTTGTCCTGCCAAGGGTCAATCTTCCCCAGCAGACAAACACAATCTCATTCTTCATCAGGGATTCTGCAGGCAACACAAACTCAGACACGTACAGCATTGAGGTGGACACAGTTGAGCCGAACATCACTCTTCAGGTGTCAAACCCTGACACTGAGCTCAATTATGTGCTGGACCATCTTCCTGCTGTCTCTCCATCTGCTTCGCTCAGCATAAAGGGCACTACAAGCGAGCCAGTAAACATAACATACAGAGTCAATAATGATACCCAGACGCTCTCAGCTGACTCAAGTTTTGAGTTCACAATAACACTTGATGAGGCAAGCCCAAATCTTGTGTCAATCCAGTTTGCAGACAAGGCCAGCAACATAGTCTCATACCAGCAGACAATAACAGTTGATTCACAGGGGCCGCTGATAGTCTCTCATAACCTTGCAGAGCTAACTCCCACTTATGTCCAGAATATTGTGGTAAGGGGAAATGCGTCAAAGCCGAATGTTGATATTATTGTGTTCGTGAACAATAAGACAAGGTCAGTTGATACCTGGAGCACAAGCTTCAGGGATATGATAGTCCATTATGGAGGCCTTGCAATAGGGGCTTATGACAGCGATTACACTACAAAGACTGACAAGAACGGAGAGTTTGAGCTAGAGGTGTTCCTGACGCAGGACATAGTCTCCCAGACATCGCAGTATGATCTCACACAGCAGTCTGACCTTCCATCACCGCAGCCCACAACAGCTCCTCCAGGGACAACGACTGTGACAGGAGGCAGCCAGACAGGAGCAGCATATGGAGTGCCGAGTGTGTGGGAGAATCTTGTGAGGATCGTGGCTGTTGACGAGTTCGGAAGAAGCGATGAGAAAGAAGGGACAATCCAGTTCGCTAAGTGCGGAATCGGCGGAGACTGGGACATTGATATAAGCAGGATGACTCCTTCTGTTATCACGCCCGACCACCTGACAAGAGGGCTTGCTGAACTCAGCTTCTCAGGAGAGCTTGAATGGCAGGGTCCTGGAGAGGACGAGGAGCAGTCAGGCCTTGGCGCAAAGAAAAGGCCTGTGATCCAGAGCGTCATAGTCAGGAAATATCCTCTCAGCGAGGAAGTGAGGAAGAAGTTTGCAATAGACCCTGATATCCTTTCAGGAGAGCCTGTACCAGCCATTGATCCTGTATCAGGCAGGACATTCTATGTCAGAATACCTCTCAACCAGATTGATTACCAGCAGAAGGACTGGGAGGAGATGCAGAAGAAAGTGGATAGAGAAGACATTGAAGTCATGGTCCCTGTTGAGATAGAAATCAATTATGAATATGAGGACAATTATGGAAAGTCAGTCAGGAAAGTGCAGAGGCAGTGCGTTGACGCAAGGACAATACTTGACATAAGGATACCTCCTGAAGTGATACCAAGATGGCTTCTTGAGGATGCAGTTAAATTCCTTGACAATACCCTGGACCTGATCACCCAGCTTCTTGAGCCATTGAAGCAGGCAACGCTTGCCATATTTGTCACATGCCTGCTGTCCTGGGTAGTCTATTTTGTCATGACGATCTATGAGAAGATGTCATGCAAGGCATCAAAGCCAGATGAAGAGCCGTGCTACAGCGCAAGGAAGAAGATGCTCCAGACAAAGCTTGCAATGCACTGGGTGTGCGACAGGGTCTTCTGCCCGAGCGTTCCGATGATAAACAAATACATACAGGATACAGGGATGCCAAAAGGAGAGGGGCCTGACAAGAAAGTGGTATGCGACAGCGGAATGGCAACAAGCCTTGATTACATCAGGAGTCTTGAAGGCAGCCCTTCCACAAGCTTTGAGGAATCTGTCAATGCTGTGCTGGAATGCGATTCTGGGAAAGGGACTCCGCAGCAGTGCTGCGGCCAGAGATATATGTATGACTGGGATTCTGCGTGCGTGGGAATAACCAATGAGCTTGACGAGTCAAAATGCCTTCTTGCAGCAGAGTCAGGGGATGCAGGCCTTGCATCAAGCCCTGCATGCCAGGGAGAGATAAAGAGCCTGCTGAGGACATTAAGCAACACAAACCTCTGCACAATAGGCAAGGAGGGGGAGAGCACTAATAATATTATAAGCACCCAGGATGCCGGCTACTGCAAGGAAAAAGACAAGGACGGAAATGAGTACTGGCATTACTGCAACATAGAGCAGACAGGACAGAAAGGCACAAGCCAGCTGACATACAGCGGAACGCAGTCAACAGAATGCAAGGGCTATCTGGGAACATCAAATGGCAAGAATGTGTATATTGTGCCCCAGGGAGAGAGGGCTGCATACAAAGATCAGGTGCCTGTAACAGTAAGCGAGACAGGCCAGAATGTCATTCTTTACAGAGGAGGCCCATGCACTTCAGGAGGCCAGGCTTTGCCAAACTGCGCTATTGACCAGTCATCCGGCATGATATACTCTCTTGGGGCAGGAGGAATTGGAGCAGAGCAGAGATCAACAGCAGCTCCTGCATATTCAAACTGCAATGACAAGGGAACTGACACTCCAACATCAATGCAGGCAGACTACCACAACCTGCAGAGGGATTATGTCGTGAACCCTACAAGGGGGCTTATCACATCTGTGAGATGCGCATGCCTTCCTGCTGTCACAGGATACCTTCAGCTGTGGTGGAACATACTTTCGCAGGTGAGGCAATGCCTTGAGACAATACTTGTAACTGGGGACGGAAGCCCTGGTGTGTGCAGGGCAGTGCTCTCGATGTATGTGTGTGATGTGATATTCAAGGCAATAAGATGCTTCACCCAGAGGTTCGGCCAGGGAGCAGGAGGAACTGCTGATTATAGCGGGCCTGCAGGATTCATGAAAGCAGCTGCATCAGCAGGAAGAGATATCCAGAGCGAGATAACAGGAAGATACGGCGAGACCGGCCTCTACAACACAATGTTCAATGAGAGGAAGCTCATGACAGCAGTCTGTCTTTTTGCATTTACAGGAGACTTTGACTTTGACATTGAGGGCCTGCTCACAGGAGGGGGCGCTGTGCCAATCGAGACAAAGGCATTTGTTTTCCCGCATGACAGGAGATTCCTGGGCAGCAATCCTCTCAACAGGGGATATGCAACATGGATATACCATACTGGCTTTGGCATTGCAGCAGGATCAGATATATCATATCATGCTTATCTTGTGTGCTCTGACACAAATGACTGCAATCCTTCAGAGGGATTCCTCGGAGGGAAGTGCGACTGCGCCGGCAAAGGAGAGAAGATATATGATATCACTTATGAGGTTGGAGGAGGATTCCTGAGGGCCGGAGAGATGGTGGGCCCTAATGATGGAGATGTATATGTCAAGGTGAGCGATTATCCTGTGAGGTTTGACAAGGTAAGGCTTGTATGGGATCCTTCAGGCGATGCAAAAGGTGTTGAGGGAGGAAAGATTGAGGAGAAGATATCCCAGATAGGAGACAATCCTCCTGCAGAGTGCAAGTTTGACCTTGCAGGAGCAGAGTTCAGGTGCGGAATAGCTGTTGGAGACATAGGCTATGCTGCATTCACAAGGCCGCCTCAGCTCTCGCAGAGCGAGCCGTACAAGATAGGTGACACTATACAGGCAAGCGCTGACATTGACAAGAGAAGCCCTGGTTATGATCCAAATGACCCTGCAAAGAGCAATCCAAGCAACCAGATACCTTTCTTCCTACAATATGCGCTGCTGGACGGCGGAAAGCCTATTGACAAGGGCATCATCTCAATTATCGCTGACGGCTCAAGATCATATTCTGTCCCAACAAACGGCTTCAAGGTGACTGAATCAACCATAATGGGCTATTTCACAGGAGGCACATACACTATACTGTCTGACATGAAGATAACAGGCCTTACCAACATACCTGCCAAAATAACAAAATATGACAGTCCAAAGGCACTGACTGACTTCTATGTGAAGTTCACAAACACAGTATCAGCAGCAGACAGCAGTGATATAATAAAGAGCAAGATATCTGTATGCGAGGGCTCGATAGAGCAGACAGCATCAGGAAGGGAGTTCAGGAACCCGAAATGCAGCAGTGCCGGAGTCGGAGTGGACAGTACTTTGATATCCTCAGACAAAAATAAGCTGTATATGCAGTACAAGGGAATTGAGATAAAGGAGATATCACTTGCCAGCATAAAGAAGGATACTGGTTTCATTGTTGACTTCAAGCAGGCTGAGACAGCGCAGACAAAGTCATGCAACGATATGTGGCCTTCAGATGATCCAAAGAAACTAAGCCTGAGCATCCGTCTATTCAGGTGTTCAAGGATAGACCCCACAAAGCCTTACAGCAGCGCAAACTGCGGCCCAGAGCCAGGAGAGCTTGTCACTTATTACAACCAGCCGCAGGAATATGATGTTCCTGTCGAAGTGGTATGCAGCGAGAAAGGCACAACGCCAATCTGCCCGAATGACCAGCTTGCCACGACTGACTGCAAGTGCGGCGATGCAACTGCAAATGCAGGGAAGCAGTTCTGCCACACTGACTGGGAGACCCAGAAGAGAAGCGTCTATGAATATAAAGCTTGCATACTTGACAAGAAGGTCCCTGAGAGCGGAAGCAGCTATACAGAGATTCTTGAGGGAGCAGCAGGCAGCCAGATCAAGAAAGACTACTGCGGCTGCAAGTCAGACGGCTCTGTTGAAGACTGCACAAACAGGATATGCAACCTGCAGCAGGGAGTGTATGCCTGCAGGGCATAGCACAAATATAAATTTGATAACATAGAGCGAGATTATATGGGGCGATTTAAATGAAGGAAAGAAAACAACCGAAACCTCTGCTCTACACATCCCTTCTTGGGCAGTCTCTTCTTGAGTCATATGATATGTTCGCAGACTGGCTCTTCATCCTCAAGAATGCTGTTGTTGATCTTGGCTTCTTCATCATATTTGCAGTGATATACACATTCTATTTTAATCCTAAGATTGTGGAAGTCCAGAGTTCGCTCACAACCCTCATGTCGCAGATGAGCGCAAACATCCCTTCAGACAGTTCAATGCCAACACAGGAGGCATTGATCGCTCTTTCATCGCAGAAAGAGTCATTCACCCAGGCATTTGGCAGGCTTGCCTTCTTATTTTTCCTGCTGCTCATATTCATCTATGCATTGTGGTGCATATTCCAGGGGACAAGCTGGTGGCTTGCGCACAGGAAGCTCAGGCACAATGTGGGATGGTACAAGTCTGAGCAGAGATTCAGCGCTCTCAGCCTCATCTGGGCTGCCATATTCCTGGTCCTTTACATAATCATTGTAAAGATCTCTGCCTTGCTCACAGTCGGCAGCATAGAGCTTGTGAGCGTTGAGCTTCTTGCAAGGATGCTTGGAGTGGCGCTCCTGATTGTGCTATATTTTGCATCCATCTCATATTCCTTGCTCGACATTAAGCTCAAAGAGGCACTGAAAGAAACATTTGTTATAGGCATAAAGAAAGCAGCAGTGGCAATTCCTGCATTCCTTCTCATCATTATAAAATTCTATGTCCTGTACGGGCTGATCATGCTCCTTGGCCTGGAGCTTGTTCCGAAAGTTGTCCTTGGGCTGATATTCTTCCTTCCGCTCACAGCATGGGCAAGGCTGTTCATGGGTGTGGTTGTTGAAAAAGCACCGAATAAGAAATAACTAATACTAAATACAATGTTACTAAGCAGCTTTCGGCAGTCCGGGATGCTCTGGAGCTTCTCCTTCACCTAGCTCTTTCTTTTTCTTCGCAATCTTCTCTTTCTTCTTCTTGGCAAGCTCTTCTTTTGCATAGATTTGTCCTTCAACATAATCAGATGTGACTGCGCCCTTGCCTTCATTATAAATTCCCAGCAATCCTGCAGCATGCTCTACTTTCATCTTTTCTTCATCCACAAGATCTCCTGCTCCGGTGTATTTTATGATATGGGGGATATGCTCTTTTTTGAGATGGCTTCCAACAAGTGTGGACAGCTCTTTACTCTGCTGTTTAATAAGACCACCTACTTCTTTATCATGTTGTTGTTTTGTGTAGCCACTCTTGGTCTCATGGATCATGCCCTCAAGAGCACCTTTTGTTGCGCCTGTGTAAGCTTTCATGAGTATATGCTTCTCAAGGTCTGTCTCTCCTTTCAGATCGCTCTTCAGAGCGGATTTTGCAGCGCTGACATAATGCCCAATAAGAGTATCTATGAACTTCTGTCTTATATCATCATCTTCAAGAAGTTCATAATCCACATTTCCCTCTTGGTTCCTTAGTGCCTTGTCAACTGCTTTTATGTATGCTTTGCTGTGCTCAATCTCAGTTGTATTCAGGAGCATGTTAACCTGATTTCTTTTTTTATAGAATTGTTCGATAAATTCTGGGGTCTCTTCTGGCATTATTTCACCTTAAACGTATACAATCACTATGACAGAACATTATATGCTTTAATATAAATCTTTCGCTTTTGCAGAGTGAGAAAATGCCCTAAACAGCCATAAGACAGCAGAAAACCTCTTATTGAGGCATATGACTTTTATGTCACACTAATGTGTACTGTATGCTGAGAGTATTTATAAATAATGCTTGTCACCACTGCCTGAGTGACTTTATAGGACCATTATATGCTTTTTAGGCCCAATATAACCGAATATACTAAATTATAAGAAACAACTAAAGATAATCTATCTGAGGTGCAATCATGGCAAAGAAGGAGAATAATGATGAAAAGCAAAAACAGCCAGAGGCTGTGCAAGCACAGGCCAGCCAGCAGCCAGGTCAGCCAGCAGTTCCAACCCAGGAAGAGCTTGAGAAAAAGCTTCCAAAGGATGTCCAGGAGAAGCTGAAGAAGATAAAAGAGAAGCTTGATGATTTCCAGAAGCAGATTGTGAAGAAGTTTGACAAATACATAATGGGTGTCTCTCTTCTTCCGCCTCCAAAGCCGCAGCAGGGAGAGCAGCCTGACAAGAACAGGATCCATGTGCTTGTGCTTGTTGATGATTCTGACAGCCAGAAGATGTCAAAGCTTGAGCTCAAGCAGAAGCTGACAGTTATAATCCAGAAGATTGCAGAGGATATTGACAAGAACATCGTTCCGCAGACAGTGATATTGTCAGAGCTCTGGCAGTCATGCTATGATGCGAAATATGACCTTCTCCAGCTTATTGCAATGGGAGCTCCGATCTATGATCTCGGCATGCTTGCTGCGATAAAGATCGCAGAGATCCACAAGACAATGGTGCTCAAGAAATTCGAGAAGTACATTGTCAGCTATGTCCTTGCAGGAAGCCTTGTCCAGGGAAAGGCGACAAAGACATCTGACATTGACGTGTTTGTCGTGATAGATGACACAGATGTGAAGAGGATGACAAGGGCAGAGCTGAAGGACAAGCTCAGGGCCATAATCATAGGCATGGGCATCGAAGCAGGAGAGATGACAGGCATAAAGAACAAGATCAACATACAGGTCTACATCCTTACAGACTTCTGGGACAGCATAAAAGAGGCTAACCCGATAATATTCACTTTCCTGAGGGATGGAGTTCCTTTCTATGACAGAGGGATATTCATGCCATGGAAACAGCTCCTGAGGATGGGAAAAGTGAAGCCTTCAATGGAGGCAATAGAGATGTACATGAGCTCAGGAGAGCAGATGCTACAGAGAGTCGGGGCAAAGCTGAAGGATGTCGCAGTCGAGGACATGTTCTATGCTCTTCTCACTCCTTCGCAGGCAGCGCTCATGCTCTACGGAGTGCCTCCTCCAACACCAAAGGAGACTCCTGACCTTATGAGGGATATCTTTGTCAAGAAAGAGAAGCTTCTTGAGGATAAGTTTGTCACAACGCTTGAGAAAGTGATCAAGATAAGGAAGGATGTTGAGCACGGCGTAAAAAAAGAGGTCTCAGGAAAAGAAGTTGACGAGCTTCTTGACGCATCTGACAAGTATCTCAAGAGGGTAAAGAAGCTCTTCGCCCAGATAGAGAAAATGAAGGAAGAGGAGTCAATGCTCAATGTTTATGACACCATAGTCACAGTCATAAGGGACATACTTAAGATGGAGAACATCGAGAAGGTCAAGGCCGATGATGTTGTCAACATCTTCGAGAAAGAACTGGTGCATGCAGGAAAGATCCCTGAGAAATTCCTCAGGATGCTCAGGCAGATAGAGAAGGCAAAGAAGGATTATGAGGCAGGAAAGCTCACAAAGTCAGAGGTTGAGACAGTCAAGAAGAACTCCAGCCAGATCATAAAATTCCTTGTTGAGTACATACAGAGGAAGAGGGGAAGGGAGATTGAAAGGGCAAAGATAAGGGTCAAGCATGGAGAGAGGTATGGCGAGATCCTCCTCCTTGAGGACACAGCCTTCATAGTCCATGACATAGATCATGAGGAGAAGGAGCTCTCAAAGGCATTGGTAAAGCCTGACGGAAGCCTCGGGATAATACAGAAATCCTCAATGGAGGAGCTCGAGAAGCATCTTGCAAAATACCAGATACCTCCTAAATCCTTCATCAAGGAGCCAATCTTTGAGGACCTGAAAAGGGTCTTTGGCAAGGATGTAGAGGTCCTTATCAATTATTGATTTTTTTATATGTTTTTCTTTTTATATGCTCTTATTTATTCTATTATTCCTTAGGAGACTTGCACTTAATATTAATCTTTTTTGTGCACTCCTTTCAACCTTCCATTCGCCTTAATCACACAAGCAATAGATATGGCTCATGCCCTCTTCACTGCCTTCCAGAACTTACAGCGAGGCCCCACTTCCAACCTGGCCACGTCGGGATTGAAGTGATCCAGGCCAGGCTTGGAAAGATTAGCATAATCATAAAGTTAATCAAGTGCAAACATTGTTCCTAGGCGAGGCTAGGGGAAAGTGCACCATAACCAAGATATTCAAGTGCAAACATCTCTTAAATTGGCCATATATGACCCCAA
>Ga0209542_10007357_pt1 | contig 21012 bp, 19 predicted proteins | sample RifCSPhighO2_01_FD_184028 | JGI IMG/M metagenome (GOLD analysis project Ga0209542, IMG submission 184028) | Soil microbial communities from Rifle, Colorado - Rifle CSP2_plank highO2_0.1 (SPAdes) (version 2) | ecosystem: Environmental > Terrestrial > Deep subsurface > Rock core/Sediment ... | reverse complement strand
TTGAGAGCCCGTCTCAAATGATCCATGCTCTCACGAGCATGCAGTTGTATTGTGGCCATATGAATAGTATGGCACAACTGTTCTTTTGTTCAATGGTTAGTTGGGGATGGTATGAGATTATAGGGATTACCCCTCGTCCGGGATTGAATTCCAGATTAGATCAAACATCTTCTGATGAAGATGAATCACACTTTTGGTTTCTATAACGATCGCCATAACCGGCTCGACCAGTTGGTGCACAACAGCTCTGTGGGGAGTTACAATCAGATTAACATCCAAACCAGAATTCTCTGGCAGGATTTTAACCGATTTGCCAAACTGCCGCTCAAACTTCTTCTCCTCCCTTGCGACAGGTGAGTCCTGAAGCAACAGTCGTGAACGAATATTCATACTCGCCCGGCGTCTGACAAAGTCATCAAAGAACTTTTTATCCAACGCAAACCATTTAACCGAATCGCTAATTACATCGTAGGACTCACCCGGCCTCATCTCTTCTATCAAAGTATTATAGAGATCCTTAACTGCGGCAAGTCCGGAATAGTATTTTAGAAAACTTTCTCCTCCCTTTAAGTTGTACATGGCGGACAATTCCGGCAACAATTTCTGAAAATCTTGCTTCCTTCTATCAAGAATTTTCTCAAGTTTCTCTGGCGAAGCGGGGGAATAAAGTTTCTTAAAGCCTTTCACCTCGATTGTCATTAGCCCCGACTTCATCAAGTCTTCGATAATAGAGTAGACCGTAGTGCGCTTGATCCCAGCCGTTTGGGCAATGTTTAACACTGTGGTGGGGCCACAGGCCAAGGCGGCTTGGTAGATAGTGGCCTCGTTTGCCGATAGTCCAAGCTCTCTAAGGGACTCTATGATTTGCTGTTTCCTCATTTTAGTACATTTATGTCGACAATATTAATGACATAATTCTATTGTATTAGAGCCAATATTGTCAAGAGCTTTACTATTTGTCGACAAATATGACAAATATTGACGGGCAGTATACTATGTATCACAGGAGGTCACACCATGACCAAGCAGGTATATGTAGCAATCGGCCTCGCCCTGTTGTCCGCTACCGTGGCGCTCGCGGGGAGCACCACCCTCATCCGGCACGAGTCGGGCTTCGTGCATGGATCACCCTTCCAGCTCAACTCCGACTGGCTCATCCACTCCAAGGGCAACTTCCAAGGGCAACTCTACACACTCTGGGAAAGCTCGAGTCACACGTGGAAGGAGGTGGACGCGGCAGTAGCTCCGATCTTCTCCATCCCACACGCGAGCATCTCATTCCCGGTGGGTCTGCGCCTACACCCCGAGGAAGGCTGGCGAATGAGTCATGTCATCACCAAGGCCAATGTGTTTGGCAAAGTGGGTAACTTCCCATTCTTCCTCGTCAATGATCTCTCGTGGGCCATGGGCGGAAGGGGAAGGAACGAGCACTTCATCCAACAACAATTCGCCTGGCAGCCAAAGGACTCGCGCGTGGGACTCGGCATTCAGACTGAGCAAGTACTGTTGGGGAACACCTCTCTTTCGATCAAGGTTGGGCCTGTAATAAAGCTCACCTACGCCAAGAGTGCGAACTGGGCCTGGACTTTGGACATAGTACCGTTCTACGACATGCAGTCCAAGAAGGTCGGGGTGAAGGCGAACTTCCTCACTTTCCACTTCAGGAAGTAGGCCGAACATGCGGTACTCGCATAAACAGATCTCGAAACATGGCGGGGGAGGCAACTCCCCCGCTTTTGTTATTCCTGTTACAATATCTCCATGCTAGCTAAGGTACACAGCGCGCAGGTGGCGGGATTGAAGCCGGATATTATTGATGTTGAGGTGGATATATCCAAGGGCTTGCATAGTTTTTCAATAGTGGGCTTACCGGATAAATCAGTGGATGAGGCCAAGGATAGGATAAGTGCGGCGATAAAGAATTCGGGATTCAAGGGTCCGGCCCACGGCTCGAAGAAAGTGATTGTATCGCTCGCTCCAGCGGATATTAAGAAGGAGGGACCGGTCTTCGATCTTGCCATTGCTCTGGCGCATCTGATAGCAACAAAAGAAATCAAATTTGATACTAAAGACAAAATATTTATAGGCGAGCTTGGCCTAGATGGAACATTACGCGCGATCAAGGGGGCGCTACTAATAGCTCAGAAAGCATATAAACATGGCTACAAAGAGTTGTACCTACCGGCCGAGAATGCGAGTGAGGCGGCGCTCATACCAGGCTTGAAAGTTTATCCTGTGAATAATTTGCGCGAGTTGGTAAGGCACTTATCGCCTATTGATGGTGAGGCTATCAAAATTTCTCCATCGCCACGGACGGTGATTAAGATTAAGGAGAATCGCGAGGCTATCGACTTCTCCGATGTGCGAGGCCAAGAGACAGCCAAGCGCGGACTCATTATCGCTGCGGCCGGTCGCCACAACATTGCCATGTCCGGACCACCAGGCACGGGCAAGACCATGCTGGCCCGAGCCTTCGCTGGCATCTTGCCACCACTCGCCTTCGCTCAAGTGCTGGAGGCTACCGGGATCCACTCGGCCGCGGGACTCCTCGACACCGGCGCCTTCGTTACTCATCCGCCCTTGCGCTCGCCACATCACACTAGTTCCTACGTGGCCCTTGTGGGTGGCGGGGCTAGCCCCAAACCCGGCGAGATCACCCTTGCCCATCATGGCATCCTCTTCCTCGACGAGTTTCCGGAATTTGAACGGCGAGTGATCGAGTCCCTGCGCCAACCACTTGAAGACAGAGTGGTGACAGTCTCGCGAGCTAAAGGCACAAGCACCTTCCCCGCCAACTTCATCCTCGTGGCTACTATGAATCCGTGCCCGTGTGGCAATCGTGGTTCGACTTCGCTCACCACAAGTAGTCCTCGCAAAGAGTGCATCTGCTCGCAAGTGGCATTACAAAAGTACGCAAGGCGCATATCGGGCCCCATCATTGATCGCATTGACCTGTGGGTGGAGGTGCCTCAAGTGGATTATGAGAAACTGGGCAAACTACGCACAAACGAACAAGAATCGCAGAATGTGCGCAAGCAGATCGCAGAAGCGCGCATGATCCAACGCGAGAGATTTGTAAACGAGAAAGGTAAAGTAAGTACAAATAGCGAGATGAGTGCCCGCGATCTGGAACGTTACGCTCCACTTCCCGAACATGAACGCGCACTACTCAACGCCTCAGCCAAGCGTCTCGACCTCTCGGCAAGGGCCTATCATCGCGTCATCAAGCTCGCACGGACCATCGCCGATCTCGACAAGAGTCCTGGCATCAATGAGAACCACCTCCTCGAAGCTCTCCAATATCGCCCCAAACAAGCACTATAGTTGCAAATCAATCAAACGAGTGTATAACTGCAAGTAGAACATTTCGCCTTGTGGCGGAAGGAGGATCTCATGAAAATGCATCCGCTTGCGATCTTCGTGCTTTGCGCGCTAGCTATGACGAAGAACGTGCCTGCCGGACCACTGGGTCCGGTCGAATACGAGAGCCATGTCCAGATCCAGACGTCAATAACATCTGAGCGCCTCTTCAAGGATGACGGGGCTGATGTTGTGATCTATGCAGATACAGAGGTGGAGATCAAAGTACTAAAGGAAAACGGCTGGGCGACAATAGCCCTTGTCCTCAACAGAAAGGGGACGAGGGAAACTAAGATCTTCTTCGACAAGATACCAATCGAAGAGATCCCGGACTCGGTGTCCTACTTCGACGGAGTTGTGATCAACTACAGCTACGCCTCGGGGAACCAGGTCCGGATTACCCTTCTGTCGCCGGAAGTTCAACCTCAATTGCCATCGGTGGTAGTGCCGGCAAGGAGTGTGGCCGACTTCGTGGTCTTGAAGAGGGATTGACCCGATGTCCCGTAACGCCAACCTCGCAAACCACGTTATTATCTCCAGAAGCGCTCTTTCAAACCGCCCGATCAATCGGGCTTGCTATTTTCAGTAGCTTGTGCTATAACGAGGAAAGAAAAAGGAGGAGGTCATGAGCCCAGCGCTTAGCTACTTCATTCTCTTTGTCATCGTTGTACCCTTCTTGGCTTATTTCTATCGAAGATACAAGGCTAGCACTGCCTACTCATGGCAGCAACAGCCGGCCGATCCAGAATACGCCGGCAAGATTCGTGGCGGACTTCTCGAAGAGGCAGAACAGGAAGTGCCCTTCGAGGGCTACCTGAACTCCCACAAGTTGCCAGAGCCACCCCAAGAGAGAGCACGAGGGCCAAGCCCACTGCCACCACCAAAGAAGGTAGTCCAGCTGACTGCCCGACAGCCACCCCAGGGTGGCGAGTGGGTGAGCAAGAAGGAGCTCGAGAACGCAATCTTTTCGGTGAAGATGGACATGGGCTTTCAGCTCGACCACCTGAAGAGAATTATCTACGGTGAGCTCAACGCCTTCGGCGATGAGATCCACGGCATGGAGAGGCAACTCTCCGAGCTCGCGGACATGCTCCGCCAGTCGGAACAGAGAAGAGTGAAGGAGCGGGAACAACTCCTGGCCTCCATGGCACAATCCGTGGCGCCCGAAGCACCCAACGCAGAAGAGAAAGCAGTACCCAATGTCGAAGTGCCCCAAGGGGCGGAGGAGGAAGTGATGAGGGTCGAGACAAGAGAAACGACACTGGCCAAGGAAATTGAGGCTCTGAAGCAGAGCCTTGCTGAGAAGCGTGGCAACATCGCCAGTAAGAGCTCGCTGGTCGTACAGCTTGGCAAAAAGGTGACAGAAGCCAACGAGACGATTGCCTCCGCTCTGGCCCAGAAGGCCAAGATCGAAGAGCAGATCGGCAAAACTACAGAAGTGATCAGCAAAGAGCAGCTTACCATCGAAAGCGATGAGCTCGATCTGATCGCGCTAAAGGAAGAGCTGGCCACCGCGGTCGCTAAGCGGATTTACCACGAGCGTGTCGAGCGTGAAGTCGCCATCTTCAAAATCCATCTCCTTGAGCAGGACCCTGACGTCGGAAACGCGGTTCTCGACGACCTCAAGGACGCCTTGCATGAGGAGAAGACTCCCCACGCGCCCGAGCAAGTCGCGATACAGGAGGCCACTCCGCCACCCGTGGCAACTGCCGCGCCACCTCCTGCACCTGAGCCAAAAGCTCCGCTATCCAAGGATCCAGATCTCGCCAAGGCACTAGCGGCCGCGAAGAAAGCGAGCGAGGAGCGAGGGGGAACATCCACCCTCGACGCGTCGGCTATCCACATGAAGGAAAAGGCTGAGAAAGCGGCACGAGATGCTGAGGCCTCCGCAAAAGCCACCCCCGCCGACCAGGCTCCGGATGACGGCAAGGTGCGCAAGTTCCCGACACCCGAGCCGGCGGCCACCAGCGAGTCCACCCCGGACACGAGCATGGAAGGGGGTGTGGCCAATGAGGCCGAGGACGCGGGCCCGGACGGACACAAGATCATCGAGGCCGCGCGTTAGACTGGCCTAGATCAGAAGAATTACGACTCCATCGCATTGTGCGGTGGAGTCGCACTATTTTAGCCATAGCCCACGTGTTAATATATTTATATGTTTAGAGAAGGAAAACAGGGTGACAACGAGAACTACTTGGATAGACTCACAACGAGCATAGAGCTAGCAAGGAAGAAGGCCACCGACAATCCGTCCGACGAGGGAATAGTCACCCTACTCATTGGCCTTAACCTCGAGCGAGAGCGCTTCGAAAAAGACAGCAAAGAGGATCCCCCGACCGAATTCTACAAGATAACCGAGCATTTGCTTAAAATGTTGCGAGAGCGGGGCTACGCTGAAAATGATATTAGGGAACTCCTGGAAGACTCATCTAAGTACTTCTCGAAAAATCCGACCGATGAAGAAATTAGGAATGCGATTGGCAGTGTAAGCGATTTAATATTTTGGAGAAGATTGCCTAATAAAAAAGTAGCTGAGGAGGAACATCGTGTCAGGAAGGCTGGGAGAATAAGCCGCTCCATACTTGGAAACTTGGATCCACTCCAGAGAAAGAAAAACTTAGTGAAGGGCGAGTGGGATCCGATTGGTCATGGGGACGCGAAAAGAGCCAACAGGATCATGGACGCGGTCATGGTAAAGCACAGGATCAGTGAAGCGGATAGTCTAGCTGAACTCGAAAGCATTTCCGAAGAGTGCGCCAAAGAGCCGATGGCAGTAGAAAGTCAAATCAAGTTAATCAAAGAAATAAAAGATCGTGTTCTACAATTGGCTCTCCGAGACATTGCTGAGACATTGACACAAGGAGAACTAGCAACAGTTCAGAATAGGTACAGAGATATTATAGCGGATGAAGACTTGAGCAAATTCGACGACGCCCTACGAACGCGCCGTGAGAGTTTGCCCCAAGAAGGGGCCGAATCACTAAATGACGAAGAGATGGGAGACCTGTTTGAGGCGGTGGGGAATGCGGAGGAAGTAGCTCGGGCAATAACAGAGAAAACCCAACCATTGATAGAGGCTGATATAACCCTTGACCAGCTATCACCCGAAGATCGTGACATGTTGGAAGGGTTAATCAGAGAGGCGGAGGAGGAAGAGGCAAGAAATGGATTGATTAAGCTAAGCGCCGGACAAAAGGCACTTGTAACAAAGTCCGTAGCCGAAGCAGTTATGCAAAACAAGACTGCTGAAACAGAAGCGCTAGACGCTCTTGATGAAGCCTGGCGGGCAGGTGAAGAAATTTTGGAAGAAGGACCCAAGCTACAGGTTGCGAAGGGTAAACTCAATCTTAAAAACGAAAAGGAGAGAATGAGAGAGCTCATAGGATCTGTGCAAGAAGGTGTGCTCTGCTCTGGCATTGACGCCAAGATAAAAAAGAAAGGAGGAGTGGAACTAGACTTCGCCAAAAGGCTCAAAGACCTCCTCGATCCAGAAGATGATCACATTGTGGATGAGTTGAGCATTGCCGCAAGCGAACTTGTTTACACAGATGACGATGCTCCCGAAATAAAACAAGTGTTCGCAAAGTATCAAACAGCCCTGAATTCCGCGGGTGAGGCATTGGAGAAACTCTATGGCGACCCGTACAAACTCCTAGAGGTAATCAATGAGCAGGTCCTACTCGCGCATGAGACTCGTAACGCAGGTGAGGTACGCACCGCTATTGCCGCGATCAGGGATAAGACATATTGGGAGAAACTGCGTGAAACTAGGCCGTGGCTCGGACTTGGCACGCTCACTCGCTCACTTTTGGGTAGTGCTGTGAGATTGGCCGATCGTATGAACTTACGCAAAGTCACAACATTCGGTGCACTCGGTCTAGCTCTTGCCTCGCCACTTGGTGATGGGAGAACAGAGCGCAAGGTGACAGACAATATCAAACCTAAAACCACTGTCGAGAATATCGTGCAAGTAAGTAAGGCAAGTCCCGTAGCGATCAAAGATCCTATGCCAACAAAGATTGAGACAGGCACTCGAGTGGTAGAGATCTGGAAAAAAGGTAGCGCTTGGCGGGCGGCCAACAAACTAGGCAGAGAACTGGGTATGAGCGAGCAGACCTTCAGGAAAACTTGGTTCAATCCCAAGTCTCTTACATACCTAGTCGATGGCAGAGTCCATGTCTCGGACGGCGACTGGACCAACGAGGGTGATCTTGTTTGTTACATAGAGGATACTCCCGGTTCAGGTCACTTCGAGATAGACGCCCGCAAATCTTATCGTGTGCGTCCGTAAGAAGTATTAAAACGGGTTCTTGGCTCCGCGAACCTCGAAGTGGAGGTGCGGACCTGTGGAGCGACCGGTACTACCTATCTCACCGATCTTCTGACCTTGGACTACGTATTGACCAACGTTTACATTAACTTCTGATAGGTGACCATACAATGTCTGGGTGCCATTGGGGTGGGTGATAACAATCATTTCCCCATAACCACCATTCCAACCAGTACTGCGGGCAATAATCACTTCGCCCGAAGCAGCTGACATTACAGTAGTGCCTGTTGGACCACCTAGGTCCAAGCCATTGTTGCCGTGGATACCCTGAGTCTTCGGTCCGGGCACAGGTCGTATATAGTATCCGACAAGCTCCGGACCACTGTATTGACTAACCTTATTCGCGCTCTGTATCCGCGCTCCAGACACAGAAACAGGAGGTGTGGCAATTATTCCATCGGGTATAACAATGCTCTGCCCAACTACCAACTTATCATCCAAACTAATAACGTTGTAATTCAATATTTCATCAATGTCGCCTTTGTACTTCTTAGCAATACTCTGGATTGTATCTCCCGTCTTCACTGTATAGCGGACTCCATTGACCGGCAAGATTACAAGTTCTTGACCAATCTTGATCACCTTGGTTGATGATAGGTCATTGGACCAACGAATAGTATTGACCGAAACATTGAACATCTTGGCGATCGAAGTGAGTGTATCGCCCGCCCTGACAGAGTATATGGTTATCTGATCACTTGTAGGCTTGCCTTCTCCGAGGGAAACGCTATCGGGTGATATCGCCGGTACTAGGGCATCATCATCAATAATGATATCGCCCCCACCCTTGGCTGGATTGGGGTCGGCGTTGATTGCGGCGCTTAGCACGGCCATATTCTGGTGAAGATATGTCCTGGTTGGCTCCTGGGCACGAGCATCCTTGCCTGTAATAAAAGAAAAATAACCTGCCTCTGCCTGAGAGAACGGGGCTAGGGAAAAAACAATTAGAGCGCCAAGAGCATTAATTTTTCGAGAAATAAGCCTATTTTTAGCCGTTAAACCTGATTTTTACCGGGAAACGGCCTTACTAAGCCGTTTTAGTATATTCCTTTCCTTTTTTCCTACTCCGCCATTGTACTCCCCCCAATAACCCCGTCAACCCCGTTAGAGGTAGGACTGGTGATAACCTCTAACGGGGTCAACCCCACTGTACACAGTACATATCTAATCCCTTAACCGACGGGTGATGTCGGCTTCGACATCGGCATGATCACGACCATAGGTGAGACGCGAGAGCTCCTTGAGCTTGGCGCGCAATTCTGATGAGCCTCGGCGGGGGAGATTGATGTGGACACTGAAGGGGCGCGAGGGTTGACCATTTACCAAGATCTTGGCCACGGCATGCAAGTTCTCGGTGCTGATAAGATCGCTAGGGGTAAACTCGGGCGAAAAGAGTTTGCCCAATTGCTCTGTGTCCGGTTCACCCACCCGGAAGGCGAGAATGTTACCCACGTTGCCAAAGACGGCCCCGCGGATATTATCGGGTAACTGTTCTATATATTGATGGGCAAGAGTAAGAGCGAGTTTATATTTACGCGCCTCAGAGAGAATGGTTCCGATAGAGTCAGTGGTGTAGTTCTGGAACTCATCTATATATAGCGCATAATCCTTGCGATCCTCCGGCGAGAGCTCCTGGCGCGAGAGAGCCGCCATGGTGAGCTTGGTGGTCATGAGCATACCAAGGAGGCTGGCATTGATATCGCCGACCTTGCCTTTACTAATGTTAACGAGAAGGATCTTGCCCTCATCCATAACCTTGCGAAAATTGAAGGCGCTCTTCTCCTGTCCGATAATCGGCCGCATAAACTCGTTGGTGGTGAAGTTGCCGAACTTGGTCGTGATGTAAGGCGCCATATTGGCCATTGATGTCTCACCACTGGTCTTGCTGGCCTCCTTGGTCCAGAAGTCAACCACGGTAGGATCCGTGCAACGTTCGAGCTTGCGGGCCCGATAGAGAGGATCGATCATAATCCGGGGCACCTCCATAAGCGTGGCCGGCTCATTCTTGGCATCACCCATCAAGAGGAGAAGAGTATTACGCATGTACTGCTCGAACATCGGTCCCATGGTGGCCTTATCAAAGAGGCGATTGAATATGGTCTGGATCTCGTTGACGATAAAGGTCTTCTGCTCCGGATGATTGAAGTCGTATTCGAGAATATTGATACCCAGTGGCCGGGCAAGATCACCCGGATCGAAAACAATAACATCTCCCGCTCTGTTGGCCGGAACACGCTCGAGGACATTGTCTACAAGATCACCGTGTGGATCAATAAGGGTGAAGCCCCTGCCTGCCTCCATATCCTGGACCATCATATTCATCATGGTCACGCTCTTACCTGTGCCTGTCTGACCAATAACGTAGAGGTGGCGTAATCTGTCGGCGTCAGTAAGACGAACAGGCTCGCTATCCCCTCGGAAAGTGGTGAAGGCCACGACTACTCCCTGCTTCTGCATATTCTCCGGGGGTGGAGCCTCCTTCGCTCGTAAGACGGCAAGCCGTGGCATCGCGCTTGCTCCAGTGGGCAAATGGAACAGAGAAGAGAGCTCTTCAGAATTGAGGACATTCGATGTGTCCATGTCATATTCTCTAAAAGCATACCGGTACAAGAGTTTCTTAAGATTGCGGGGTTTATTAATGACCAGCTCATTACGGAGCGGCGCGGTGGTTGCAGCATAAGCCCCAGCTACCGACATAAGAATACTCTCGGCGCGTTCTTTATCCTCACCAGAGGCAAGAACTCGGAGATTAACGGAGAAGAGTGGTTTGCTCAATTTTGTATTGAGTGCTTTAACAGCATCATCGTCTATTGTTGGTGGTTTATCATCCTTCTTATCTCCTTTAATTAAATCTTTAGCCGTATCCATAATAAAGCTCGACTTGAGAATATGAGAAATTTTCTCGCCATGCTTGAGTGATTCAATAGCTTTCAAGATCTTCTTCTTTGCCCCATCCGGAGCAGGTCGGACTACGATCTGGACTGAGGCTCCTTCGCCCACCTCACCAAGTTTGGAGAGATTAGAGATAACCTGGGAGAAGGTGTCTACTTGGGCGTCAGCGTAAGTACGCAAGGGCAAGATATAGTCATCCCGTAGAGTAAGCGATGCTCCGAGAGCGGTGCCTCCGGAGGAGAAGACGGTGTAATCATTCACTCCATCAACACGCGAATGTAAGTATAGTCCTTGGATCTGACGAGCCACGAACTCGGCCTTGCTATCCGGCACGGAAATATAGAAGTGGATATTCTCCCCAACGTTGTGCACCGACGCTTCCATAGCGAAGGGACCACCAAGAGAGAGGAGAGAGGCGTAGAGTTGTTCCGCAAGGGCCAGATCCTTCCCTAGGTCCTGCTTCTCCTTCTCTTCAGCAAGAGGGATACGAATAGAGAGGAGCTTGTAACCGAGCGAAGTAAACTTCTTCTTGCGCAAAAGAAAGTACGCAACAATGCCGAGAATAACAACGCCAGCAATAATGATCGTGAACATTTAGATAAGATTCTGTTTCTTTAACTCTTCTTTAAGTTTATCTACCAGAGCGTCGTGGAAGGCGTCAAGGAGATAGGCCGACTCATTCTTAACTTGATTGATGGTCTTCTCTAATCCTTGCTTAGGTATAAGGTCAATATAGCTATTGATCTTTTCGGTATCTATTGGGTCAAGATCATCAAGATAGCTTTTAGTTTTTTGGCTTGCTAGATGGTTAGCTTGAGGGGCGGGAGTGGGTGCCATTGCGAGCTTTTCACTTACCACGTGATGCAGAGCCTCACTTGCCTCCACGGCCGAACCGCGTTCACGCTCGAGTTGGGCTCGCTTCTCTTGTATGGCCACACTAAGATCGGCAATCTCCTTCTCAATAATATTAGTCCCTTCTGACATAGACACATTATACTCGATACTTGACACTAGAGCCACATCAAGTAACCTACGCGAGGAGGTACACATGGATACGCCACAACTACGCGCCAAACTCGTACGAGTTGCAGAATTGGTTCACAAAACAGTCCCAAGTGACAAGGACTACAACATTATCAATCAAGTCGCCACCTTTGCAACGTTGAAAGATCTTGAACCCTCACTCTGTGTATTGGCAACGGCTCTACTAGGTGAATTGTTCGCGCGACTCGGCAAATGGATAGAGGCCTTTCGGAGATTCGATCAAGCCACCAAGATGAACAACGGAAGAGATCCTACTCTAGACAAGCTCCTAAAGACTTGCATGCATAGAGTCCTCCTTGCGGAGCTGGATGACGCGAACAATAAAAAGGGCGTATTTGTTGAGCGCTATTGTCCGATACAACGCTCACACCCAACAGAAGTTGAACAGTTTGTGAACAGAGCTGTCTGCGGAACAACCCCACTTAGGATAGTAGAATCGCTATCCGTTTATCTTGCGAATAACTACCCGAACTTTCCTGTGTCCTGGGACATGCCCTTCATCCCCATCTCTGACAACTAGAGCCCAAGCATTTCGCTTACCCCGACCCGTCACGCTTACAACGTGGCGGGTTCATTTTTTCCAATATGCTAAACTGTCGCGGTGGAACTAAATTTGAAACAACAGGAAGCAGTTATGCATCGTGATGGACCGCTACTCGTGGTGGCAGGGGCGGGTACGGGCAAGACGCGCGTTATCACGCATCGCATTGCCCACTTGATAAGAAACGGCGTGCGCCCAGATCAGATTCTGGCCGTCACATTTACCAACAAAGCGGCAGCAGAAATGAGAGATCGAGTCGAACAGTTGCTAGGTACTAGGTATCAGGTACTAGCGTCCGACCCAAAACCTAATACCCAATACCTAGCACCTAGTACCTTGCCTTTTGTTGGTACATTTCACTCACTGGGTGTACACATTATCAAGGAGAGTGGCCGAGCTCTTAACATTTCCCGATGGTTCTCAATCTATGATCGCGATGACTCCCTCTCGGTGGTGCGCAAGGCCATCAAGGGCGCCGGGTATGATCCCAAGCAATTCGAGCCACGGACCGTACTCTCGGCTATTTCCCGAGCTAAGGGCAACATGTTCACGCCCGAGACTTACGCTGAGAATGCTAGTCCCGGCTTCTACACCGACCTCGTGCTACGAGTTTGGCGCGATTACGAGAAGGCCCTGCGCGAGGCCGGCTCACTCGACTTCGACGACCTCTTGCAGAAAGCGGTGGAACTCTTGCGAGACTTCCCAGATGTGCGCAAGTATTACCAAGATAAGTGGCGTTACCTGCATGTGGATGAGTATCAAGATACCAACAAGGTGCAGTACGAAATAATCAGATTAATTAGTGATGAGAAAATGAATGTGTGCGCCGTGGGCGACGGGGATCAAACGATCTATACATGGCGAGGAGCGACGATCGAGAATATCCAAGGCTTCGAGCGCGATTTCCCCGGAGCCAAGGTGGTGATCCTGGATGAGAATTATCGCTCCACCTCCAACATCCTCGATGCCGCCAACGCCATCATCAAGAAGAATGACAACCGCCACGAGAAGAATCTATTTACCAAGAGTGGCGCGGGTGCCAAGATCTCGCTCTACGAGGCATTTGATCCAAGTGACGAGGCACGACACATAACCGAAACAGTCCGTGGGATTATCAGCCCTTCGACTACGCTCAGGGCGGCCGTTCCGGCCGAAGAATTTGCCGTGTTGTACAGAGCCAACTTCCAATCGCGGGCGCTCGAAGAGGCCTTCCTCTCTGCCGGACTACCATACACCGTGGTAGGCACACGTTTCTTCGACCGCGCTGAGATCAAGGATGTCCTGGCGTATGTGAAGTGCGCCCTCAATCCATCCGATCAAGCCTCATTTGCTCGGGCGACAGCCACTCCGAGGCGTGGTCTGGGTGAGAAGACGCTCCTGCAATACTTCACACAAAGTATTGCAGGAGAGAAGATACGCGCCTTTCTCGCTCTGCTTGAAAACATTCGCCAGGCGCTCACCAGTCAACCCTTGCCCACAGCTCTGCAACACTTGGTACGCGTAAGCGGTTATGAGGAAATACTTAAACAAACTGGCGAGGAGGGAACAGAACGCCTCGAGAACATCCGCGAGCTCGTCAACCTCGCCGGTAAATACAAGAATCTCCCAACTGAAGAAGCCCTTGAACAATTCTTAACCGAGGCTGGCCTTGTAAGCGATCAAGACGCTCTCATGCACGAGGATAATAAAAAACGTGGCGTGAGACTTATGACCGTGCACGCGGCCAAGGGCCTCGAGTTCCGGCACGTCTTCGTTGTGGGCCTCGAACAAGACCTGTTCCCCCACAAACGCGAGTCCCTCGACTTCGCTCGGGACGAGTCTAGTGACTCGGAGGAGCGACGCCTATTCTATGTGGCACTCACACGAGCCAAAGAGAAGTTGCACTTATCGTATTGCCAAGTACGCCAGGTATACGGAGAGCAACGCATAGGCGTCCCCAGCGAGTACATCTCCGACATAGACCCCGAGCTCATCGAGCAAGCCGACATAATTCCCACGGCGAAGTCAAGAGGTTACCTACCTGACATCGAGGACATCACATAGCTCGCCCGATTATGCTAGGATTGTGGTTATGAAAGAAGTTATCATGGAAAGAGTAGAAAGAAACAACAAAGTAGCTGACATTGAGGACAGACTTTATAAGCGATTTGATCCACTGCGTATTTACGAACTTCCTCTTCAGGAAAGGATTGAGGAAACTATTGCCGCCTATTCTGACCCAGAACTAGATGAGTGTTCGAAAGAGTTTAGACAATATGTGCGAGATGATATTGAATCCACACTACAAGGAACAATGCTCTCGAATCCAGCGCTTTCCGCCTCTTTCATAGATCTCAAAGACCAATTTCACTGGGAACGCTCCGCACTTGTTCTTGACCTGATTGATAATGCTCATTGGGAAGCAGTATTTGAAACTCCTGATCCAGATTTCCCAGGAGACGCGAAACATGTCGAGTTGGCACTTCATCAAGTGGAGGATGTCGTTAGGCATATTTTGTCTAGCGGTGATGGAAGTTGGCTCCTGCGGGCTCGGGCCAAGGCACTTGTAAATAAAATTAAGAAAGACCCTTACGCTCACAGCAGAATAAGTAACGCCACACCTCTACCAAGCCAAGAGAGCATTAAAGCCTCAACTGATACTCGAGACTCATTTTTTTTAATGCGCGAAGACACACTGGAAACAATCAAGAAGGAGTTTGGTATAGAACTTGCGCATATTGCACCTAATGAACAGTATTGGTTCCTCCAGCTACTTAAAACCAGGACTGAAGAGGAGCTCGAGCCAGTTAAAAAATTTGTTGAAACATATGGCCTTCCTGGTTTGCGCACGTTCCTGGCACTAGATTACGGCAAGGAGCTGGGAGATAAGATCGTGGAGATTGGGGCGAGGCTACCAGAAGCAGAAGTGCGGGAAATATTCACCAAATATGCCGAGGTCCTGGATCATAGTGCTGGCTTTACTGCCAAAATCAAAGCAGGCCTAGAGTCGTCCGATCTGCCGGATAAAGAGAAATCAGAACTCCCAAATGCAATCGGCGAAGCAATAGCGCGAAGGTCAAAAGATCTCTTGTTATCCGCGCATGTTGTAGGCATAGAAGGTGGCACTGATTTTGAAATCAAGGACATCCTCACGGCCCTCGAGGGTCTGAACACTCTGCTCAAGTTAGTGGGATCCATCGGCAACTCCGAGCATGCCCGGACCGTATCCACTCAAGTAAGCGCGAGTGGCCTAACCAGCTTCCGCATGCGAGACGTTAATGACAAGGAGTATATCTTGCGCATCTTCATCCGGCCGGAGGAAAACACACTTGGTCAAGCGCGTATCAATTTCGAACTCGACTTCGACACCCCACTACCCAACACCGAACTGCGTAACGCCTTTACTCAGAAGACTCGCTATCTCAAATCAACACAAAACAAGCCCGGCTACAAAGAATCTAGCGTCCTGCGCGTTGGCATTGATCTTGATACACACGACAAGGCACATCCGGCCGTATCCCTTGACTTGGGTCGGAACAGTTGGCGAAGCGGCAAGCTCGAGCGCACCGGGGATGTGCTCGGCAACCTGCTCACCCTCTCCGGTAGTCATCACAATACAGAATCATTCCTACCCGAGATGGCCGACAAGGAAACTTTTAAACAAGTGGCTCTGGCTTTGGCACGTCATCTTGGTGAGCAGGCGGCTCACCCAGTCCTCGCCAAATCTGCGTGAAGAGCTTCCTGAAGGTGCTGGCCACCGCCTCATTCTCTATAACCGTACCAAGCAACACATTCTGTAATGAAATTATGGCCACCTTATTACCCCAAATATCCACCTCGGCCGGTATATCCATATCTGTCCAATAATGCCGCTCACGTTTGAATTCTTTATCCTGCTCTAACAAACGCGCGTCCGCGATTTTGGATGAGATTATCTTGGTGCGCATACCTCTATCAGCTCGGCGCTTGGCATAGTCATCATAATACTTCTGACCCAAAAGCTCGGCATCAAAGGGTGAGCGGATCACCAACACTTCATCGAAACTATCATTGATAATGCCCTCGTAGATCTTCTTGAGACCCTCTTTGCCCTCAAAGTAGCTCACGGCCGGACGGTGATAGACGAGATTCCAGCGCGAGGTGAGAGCGGGCAGGGCAGAGTCGAAGGCATGCATCGCTTCTTCCTTCTTCTGCTTCTCGCTTTCGATTATCTCTCTTATCCTACTGGGATGCTCGAGGGCGAACTTCATAACACCCTTGTCCTCAAACTGTCGGGCGAAACCGCGGGCCACCAGATCGCCCAAGACGTTGTAGGCCGTACCGCGTTTAATACTTGTGTGCCGTGAGACATCCCCGGCCGTACGCGCCCCACTTGTGAGCAAGTATTCATAAACCACGATCTCATCCGGCGATAACCCTATTGATTGCAATATCTCTTGCATCAGCTCAAACTAAATTCTACCAGCGCGGATTTTACAACTTCGTCTGATGTCTCAAAGCCGGGTAAATATGTTACTTGCTCCGCATAGTTTATATCCTTGAAGTAAGCAAGTTGGGTACGAAAAAGCTTCTCATTAAACTCGCCTCCAAAAAGTTCTTTGCCCTTCTTTTGTATATCGTTTATTGAATGGTGATCTTTGATAATAAAATAGAGATCAACATAATCCTTCCACTTGGCCCTCTGGGCTAGGGCATGCGCCTTCATTGCCGACAAAGTAAGGAGATCCGGCAACTTAAAAAATTCCTTGAACTTTACGTTAAATTCTATCTGATACGGGTAATTAAAAAAGGTAGTTTTAACGGAATTGATCATGAAAGTAAACTCATCAAGTCGATTTACAAGCTCATTATCTATTTTATAACCCAACTTATTAATTTTCCTCTTGACTTCGATATTCGCAAAAGGAGAAAGTGAAAACATGTCAAAATCAATAGACCTACGATGGCCGAGGTGGAAGGCAATTGCCGTGCCCCCGACTAGTCCGAATCCTTTTGAAAAATGTTTAAACAGGGGCAATAACTGTACTTGTTCGCTCGTCAAAATTTCTTCATGCATATTTTGCAAAGTAAAGATTAAAATAATTACTGATTTCCGGGCGATAATTACTCCTCGTGCCTTGTGAATATTCGCGGAATATTCGCGCCATCTCCTTAACTCCAATTATACCTATCAGCTTCTGAACATCATCCCAATCGCCATAGTTGAGAGTAGCCTCAACGATAGCCCTAGCGTCCAGTTTGTCGTAGTCGTTGACATACCAGATCAGATACTTCCGCTCTTTTATAAAATCGTGCATATCCATATTATTTGCTATTATACCATACAAAGTATGCCTGAAGAAAAACTAGAAATTGATAAGCATCGTGAGTTACTCTACGCTCAAGAACCCAGAATACTGGAGACGACGGCCGCGTTCTCAAGCAAAATCAGATCGTTCCCACTTGATCCCAAATGTCACGAGACGGAGCCTCGCGCCCTAATCGTAGGCGGTTTCGTACGCGATAGCATGATGGGCTTATATCCCAAAGATGCCGATATCGAGGTTTACGGAGTCTCCGCGGAAAGGCTGGAGGAAGCACTCTTGCAACTATTCCCCGGACAACTTAATCTTGTGGGAAAAAGTTTCGGAATTTTAAAAGTTTCGCTTGGAGAGGGACTTGAACTGGACATATCCATACCGAGACGCGAATCACAAACGGGACCTAGACATGGAGATGCAACAGTAGAGGGTGATCCTAGTATGTCCACCATTGAGGCGGCAAGGCGGCGCGACTTCACATGGAACGCTCTCGGAGCTGATATTCTCACGGGCGAAGTAATTGATCCCTTCGGTGGCCTTGCCGATCTAGAAAACAAAATCTTAAGAGCCACTGATCCGGAGCGCTTCATAGATGACCCCTTGCGGGTATGGAGGGCAATCCAGTTTATAGGTAGATACAACTTCGAAGTTGATCAGAATACTTTCTACCTCATGCAAGGGATGGTATTTGCCGGCAAGTTGGATCATCTTCCCAAGGAACGCACCACAGAGGAAATAAAAAAACTCTTGCTCAAAGGCTCACATGTTTCGAGAGGATTAGAGACAGCTAAATCAATAGGCATTATTGAAAGGTATTTCCCAGAACTAGCGATACTCGAGAAAACCGAGCAGGAACCGGAATGGCATCCGGAAGGTAACGTCTGGATCCACACCCTTATGGCCCTCGATGTGGCCGCAAAATTAATTAGAGAAGATAATAGTGGTTTGAATGAGGAAGATAAACTCTCGGTAATGTTAGGCACTCTCTGCCACGATCTCGGCAAACCCTCCACAACAGAGATGAAGGATGGCAAAGTTCGCTCGCATGGTCATGCGGAAGCGGGGATTGAGCCGACACGCGCACTACTTTCAAAATTCGCCTTCTCTGGTGATATTGCTAAAGCAGCCGAGATAATCGCCAGTGATCATCTAAAACCGGGCACGCTCTATCGTGAATTTGAAAAAGGAAATTTGAGCGACAAGCAATACACAAACGCAGTCCGTAAACTTATAAAGCGTATCGCACCTCTTTCGCCTCAAGTGCTCATAACTGCTTCCGAAGCAGATAGTCGGGGACGCACTCTACCAGACGTCCTTACCAAACCCTACAACCCCGGGATTAAAATGCTGGAAGCAATAGAGAGTGGCAACCTTACACAGGAGGCAAAAACTGGATTGGTTATGGGGAGAGATATCATCACCATTTCTAAATCTATGGACAAAGAGCTCAATCCGGGACCTCAATTTGGTCTCATTATCGCCCAAGTAGAACAGGCTCGGGATAATGGGACTATCAGTACTCGGGATGAAGCTCTAAAAATGCTGGTGGAACTAATTGAGCAAATCGAGCCAGAATAGCATCTGTGTCAAGCAATTTTGACACAATCTGTGGATAAGCCAGAGCCTATTTCATGGCTCTAGATATAGGTATTAGATGTTAGTTGTTAGGTATTAGGTTAATGGTTCTTGACATTTAGTTTTATACCTGCTATACTACTCCTAGTTAGATCGTTGAAGGGTTAGGACATTCGCCCGTGCGAACCCCGGTAATACGGGGGAGATCGAGGATCTTGAGAGAGATTCCCGCAGGCAAGTATCCAAACCTCTGGTATTACCCTGAGAGAGATCGAAGGGTAAATGGCAAATCGGAGAAGGCGAGCGACACACTAAGCGCGCATTAGTACGAGGAGCCCTCATATATCACTCATTGGCCTACCAGGGTCGAGAGAGCATATATGCAGTAACAAGTGCAATCCCATTCTTGATCGCAAGATCAAGTGTGGGGCAAGCCCCCAATCTAACCGCCGTCGCATTATGCTATGGCGTGTCAAGGAGAGATGGAGGACGTGCCCCGCGTAGCTCGCAAGAGCGAAGAGGGGTGCAGAGAGAAGTAAGCGGTGTTGTGAACTTTGACAAATAGTTTGGTGTGAGAGTTTGGCGCCTTGAGTTTCGTCTCAAGCCTCGCCCAACATGACTCACTAAACTCATATGATCCATGTGGACGAGTCTGTACACGGTTCTCACGAACTCAACCCAGCTCGCCCTCATAGATCAGCGCACGAGGTTCCTACTTCGACTTATGTCGAAGGCCTCGCGCGCGAAAGGAGAACCACAATGATGACCATCCACCGCCTCGCGCCCCTCGCCAACCGCCCCACCGCCGACACGTTGTTCGCCTTGGCTTCGGCCGAGGCGGCGGCCGAGCTAGCCGGCCAGAAACTTGGCCGGGTCCCCGGACGCATCGTCCGGGAGCTCGCGGCGGCCCGTCGGGCCGCGGCGAAGGCGCGGGAGCCGCGGCGCTTCGCGCCCTTGGCGCGACGGGCGGCGTAGAGCGGTCGTGTTTGAGGCAACACGTCTCGCCTTCGCCAAGGCTTCGGCGAAGCGATGAAAATGCCTCCGGCTTGCGAGTCCCGTGAGTACTCGCGCACCCCTCCTTCGCTCCTGCATCCGCCTGTTGCACAGGCGAGACAAGCAGAGCTACGGGAGGGCAAGTTGGTTGGTTCGATCGTTATGCTTGCACAGCACAATGATCGAACCCCCATTTGAGAAGGCAAATTATTTTGTCTCTTCAAATGGGTGCATGGGGTTTAATCTCGCAATGCGCGAGACTGTCTCACACCCGAAGGGAGAATCCCCGTGATTATAAAGATTTCTGAAGTACGAGAGATGGCGGCCGACGAGATCGTCGGCCACAAGTGGCACGATATAGTGGAAATGGGGAGGGACTGGGTCCTCCCCGGAGGCATCAAGAAAGAGGAGGTGCTCGCAATCGGGCACCTCGCGCAGTACGGTGAGGGGCTGTGCTACTACGCGTCCGTGGACGCGTGCATGGCCATTGGGCTGACGTGCTCCGATGCCGATGAGGTCATCGGCAAAAATAACCTCGTGGGGGTCTACATGGCCCCCTCGAACTACTGGGCGGAAAGGGAGGAGATCAACACGAAGGCAGCACGGGAGAGGCTCGATGGGCTTCTCCAAAAAGAGGCGGCTATCCACAGCCGCCGATAGCACTTGGAGCGGTCGAACAGCGTTTGCACAAACGTTGTTCGACCACCCATTTGAGCCCCGCACCATTCGGTGCAGGGTTGAAATGGGTGCAGAGAATAATCTTGCGCCAATTTCCCAACCAAATATGTCGGGACCGTCTGTGAGTACGGATTTTGAAACTCACACGGACTGGTCTCCGTTAGAGGACTCCTGGTAAGACAGGTTAAACTCTACCGATCTCAAACGGTTGGAGGGACGGAACGCATATGCGTGTCCGTGCCCGAGGGAGGCGATAGCCCCACCGGAATCTAGAGCGGCTCGACTCATGACGATGGGCAAGACTCATGAGCGAGGGTCCC
>Ga0209542_10007356_pt1 | contig 21015 bp, 23 predicted proteins | sample RifCSPhighO2_01_FD_184028 | JGI IMG/M metagenome (GOLD analysis project Ga0209542, IMG submission 184028) | Soil microbial communities from Rifle, Colorado - Rifle CSP2_plank highO2_0.1 (SPAdes) (version 2) | ecosystem: Environmental > Terrestrial > Deep subsurface > Rock core/Sediment ... | reverse complement strand
GATGAAAACCGGCTGGACCAGCTTCTCCTCCACCGTCTTGGAAAAGAGTTCGGCAATGGCGAGCCCCCGCTTGAATGGCATGACTTCCGCCTGGTGCTCTGCCAGCAGCCGCTTGAGGTCGGCATCGGAAAGTCTTTCGACATCCAAGCCCGCAAACCGTTTAAGGGCATCATATAGGGCGATACGGGGCCATGGAGCCTTCAGGTCGATTTCCTTCCCCTCAAAGGAAATCTTGGTGGTACCATTCACTTCCAGCGCGGCAGACTCGAAGAGCTTTTCGGTCAATTCCATTAAATCATTGTAATCCCAGTAGGCGGCATAGCATTCCATCATCGTGAACTCAGGGTTGTGAGTCTTGTCCACATCCTCGTTTCGGAAGTTTTTGCAGATCGTATAAACCTTGTCATAGCCGCCCATCAGCAGGCGCTTGAGGTAAAGCTCTGGCGAGATGGAAAGGAAGAAATCCGATTTCCATGCGTGGGATTTCGTGATGAACGGCCGTGCATTGGCTCCTCCGTAAACCGATTGAAGGGTCGGTATTTCCACTTCCATGAAACCATAGGACTCCAGGAACCGGCGGACGAAAGAAACGATTTTAGAGCGCTTGACGAATAGCTCGCGCACTTCAGGGTTCATGATCAAGTCCAGGTGGCGCTTGCGGTGCCGCTCCTCGATGTCCTGGAGGCCGGACCATTTCTCCGGCAGCGGCTCGATGGACTTAGCTAACACCTCAACATTTTCAAGGAAAACTGACAACTCGCCCTTGGCCGTGCGATGCACCCTGCCAGTCGCGCCCACAAAGTCGCCAACATCCACGAGGCCCAACAAGTCAATAACTTGTGCTGGCGTCTTATCCGCGGTGGCCATTAGTTGGACTCTTGCGCTGTGATCCCGAATATCCAGGAAGAACAACTTTCCGAAGCCCCTCTTGGCCATGACCCTGCCGCAAATTTTTACGCGCTGGCCCAGCATTTCGCCAGGCTGGACCCCCTCGAACTTCTGGTGGAATTCCTGGTTGGTGTGGGTGCGCTCAAATTTATAGGGGTATGGGTTGATGGCTTTGGTGCGCAAGGCCCCCAGGTGGTCCAGCTTGCTTTTTACCAAATCGCTTTCACGACCCATGCTAGTACTGCCTCAACCACATAAAATGCAGGGGAAGCCTTAAATAGGTTGAGAACAACGGATTGGACTGGGGGGACGAATTTCCAACCAAACCAAATAGCCTAAAAAAGTGGCCAAAAGGGCAATTAATTCACTTTTTGTGCTGCATCCTTACTTTTTGGCCGCTTTTCCGGCATGACTCGCCGCCAATGCTACATACTCACAGGCATTGGCCCTCAGGCCCCGGATCTCGGCTTTGGACAGCTTGCGCTTGACTTTGGCTGGTACGCCCATGACCAGCGACCCTGTCGGGATACGCATGCCCTCGGTTACCACCGCACCAGCCGCCACGAGGCAATTCCGGCCGATGCGGGCCCGATTCAAGACGATGGAGCCCATGCCGATAATACAATTGGAACCAATCACGCAACCGTGCACGATGGCGCCATGGCCAATGGAAACGCCGTCCCCGATTTTAATCGGTGCCTTCCTTGACACGTGTAGTGACGCGTTGTCCTGGATGTTGGTCTTGGCTCCAATGTTAATCTTGTTGAGGTCCGCCCTGATTACGGCGTGCAACCACACGCTTGAATCTGCTCCGATGGAAACCCGGCCAACCACGGCCGCCAGCGGGTGAACGAACGCGCGCCGAGCCAGCCTCGGAAAAACGGATCCGAATGGAAACAACATTGTTTCACCTGTACTCAAAAAAACCGGCATGCGTTTTCAGGCCCAGCTTTCCCTGCCTGACCTTCTCGACCAAGATTTTTGGCGGCTGGAGCGCGCCCTGGCCTGGCTGGCAACCGAGTTGCTGAATGGATTCCAGACAGTGGTCAAGGCCGATAGCATCCGCCAATTCAAAAACGCCCTGACGCCCGCCCTGCCGGAACCGTATAACCAAGTCCAGGTCCGTAGGCGAAACAATCCCTTCCTCCACCAAATGGCATGCCTCACACAACGTGACCAGAAACAGCCGTTCACTGACCAGTCCTGGCACGTTGTTCACCACGATTGGCGACTTCCCCAAAAAACAGAAAAACTCGCGCAACGATTCCAGGGTCTTGTCGGAAGTGCGGCTTCCACGGGATAGTTCAACCAACCGGGAAGCATTTACAGGCTTTGGAAAATGGGCGCCCGCAAACCGGGAAGGGTTTGAAATGGAGCCCGACACGGAACCAAGAGAAAAAATGGCGGAGTTGGTGCAAAAAATCGTTGAAGGCGAACAGACGCTGTCCAGCTCAAGGAAGGCGTTTGCCTTTTTCTGCAGGTTTTCCGGCAGCACCTCCAAAACAAGGTCTGCCCGGGCCGCCGCATTATAATGAATGGCGGTTGTGATGTGGTCTAATGCCCCCACCCTTTTTTCGATGGGAATTCCTTCTAGTGTGTACAAGTTCTCCAGGGTGGCGTTTACCCGCTTCATGGCCTCTTGAAGGAGGTCTTCCCGTACATCAATCAAGGTCACGGAAATGCCTGCAAGGGAAACGAGTGCTGCCAAGGCCACCCCTGTTTCCCCTGCCCCGACGATGGCGATGTTTTTCGGCAACATGTTTCCACGAATGGGGCTGGCGTGATTTGAACACGCGACACACCGGTCTTCAGCCGATTGCTCTCCCAGGCTGAGCTACAGCCCCGATTTTCTCGGGCTGTGCCATGCAACGCATGGCACGTTTTCCCAGGGCTTTTGTAAAAAGCCCTAGCGAGCCCAGAGGGATTTGAACCCTCGACACCCTGGTTAAGAGCCAGGTGCTCTACCAAGCTGAGCTATGGGCCCGAATGACTTCCTTTCCGGACGCGAGCGAGCCCGCGGGGATTTGAACCCCGGACACCTTGGTTAAAAGCCAAGTGCTCTGCCAGGCTGAGCTACGGGCCCCTTGAGGCCAAGGCCGCCTCTAAAAGGCTGAAAACCCCTTGTGTTGGCCAAAAAAGGAATCAAACGAATTATGCCTGAAAGGGGTTTAAAATGCTTGTGCTGCCGGGCTTTAAAGTGGTTTAGCGGGTTTTATCTCCGTTAACCCCCCCATATAGGCTTGGAGTGGTTTGGGAATTTGAATCCGGCCCTTTTCATCCGTGAAGTTCTCGACGATTGCCCGCAGCGCACGGGAGGTTGCGATGGCCGTGCTGTTAAGGGTGTGGACATAGGCTTTGTCCAGAGACCCCTTCTTCCGAAACTTGATATTGGAGCGCACGGCCTGGTAGGACGTGCAATTGGAGCAGGAAATGGCTTCCTTATAGGCTTGCTCCCTTGGCATCCACGCCTCTAAGTCATATTTCTTGGCGGCAACCGCTCCGATGTCACCCGTGCAAATGAGCACAACCCGGTAAGGCAACCCTAGTTTTTGGAACAGCGCCTCTGCATTTGCTAGCAATTCAGCATGGATTTTGGGTGAATCCTCCGGCCGGCAAAAAACGAATTGCTCCACTTTATTGAATTGGTGGACGCGAAACAAACCCCGGGTGTCCACGCCATGCGCACCGATTTCCTTGCGAAAGCACGGGCTCAGGCCAGCCAACTTAATGGGTAACTTGTCCTCTTCTAGGATTTCATCACGAAACATGGAGCAAATCGCGTGCTCCGACGTGGCAATCAAGAAGAGGTCGTGACCTTCCACCTTATACATGACGCGTTCAAAGTCCACTAAATCGGTTACCCCCTCATAGGCGGCACGCGATATCATGTATGGTGGCTGGACAACCGTGAACCCCTTTTTTGCCAAGAAGTCAAGCGCAAACCGGGCCAGGGCTTGTTCAAGCAAGGCCAACTCGCCTAAAAGGAAGTAGAACCCTGCACCTGAAATCTTGGTGCCGCGAGTAAAGTCAGCTAACCCTGCTTCCTGCAGGAACTCGCCATGGGGCTTTAAGGTGCCTGTGGACTTGCTGGGTTTCCCCCAGGTTTTTACGACTTCATTGTCCGTTGAATCACGACCAAAAGGCACGGTTGGATCCAACAGGTTGGGTAGATGCATCGAGTAACGATGGCTCTGCTGTTGGTGCTCCGCGGCTGCTTTCTCTAGCTCCTGAACCCTGCCGGGGATTGCCTTGGCTTCTGCAAGCGCCTGGCTTGCATCCGTTCCAGCCCGCTTCAGGGAGTCGATTTCCTTGGATATTTCGTTACGGCGCTTCCGCAAGTCGTCGATTTCCCGCTTAAGCCGGCGCCATTCCTCGTCATGATGAATGAGCGCACTAAACGAGCGCTTCAATTTTTCGTCTCGGCGCCGTACTAGGTTCTCTGCGACCTCGCCCTGGTGTTCTCTAACCCAGTGGATATCAAGCATAACAACTAATAACTATACAGGGGTTATTAAAATATTCTGGGAAAGCGTATGCCGCCTAAAGACGTTATTGTGCTCCGTTACGGGCATCGCCCTTACCGAGACCAGCGGGTAACCACGCATTGTTGCTTGGTGGCCAGGGCCTTTGGGGCCAGCAAAATCCTTGTTGAAGGAGAAACGGACCCGGTTCTGCTGGAAACGGTTAAATCGGTCAATGCGACCTGGGGCCAAGGCATTGAAGTGGGTTTCTGTCCTGCCTGGAAGCCCGTTTTGCGTGGACTAAAAATGGAGGGATATGCCATTGTTCACTTGACCATGTATGGGCTGGAACTCGAAAAAACCATGCCGAAAATCCGGAACGCCCGCAGGGTGTGTGTAGTAATAGGCTCACAGAAAGTGGAACGGGGCGTGTATGAGCTCGCGGATTGGAACCTGGCAGTTGGATCAACGCCCCATAGTGAGATTGCCGCCCTCGCGGTTTTCCTGCATGAATTGTTCAAAGGAAGGGAGCTCAGAACCGGTTTTGCGGGCGCGCGCCTTGCGATCCAGCCGAATGCATGCGGTAAACAAGTGGTCAGGGCAGACCGATAAATGGATTTAAATTACTATTTTTGGTCAGGTATGGTATGGGAATCAAGAAAATATTTAACTTTGCGATAACCCGAGATTTTTTGAAGAAGGTTGGGGGAGACTATGCGCCTGAACTGGTCAAAATATGCGAGAACCGGGGTAAACCGATAACGGACGAGGAAATAGGCAAAAAACTGCCCTTGAAAATCACTGAAATCCGCACTATTCTTAACCGGCTTCACTTCCGCGGCATTGCCGCCTATCAAAAGACACGGAACACGAATACGGGCTGGTACTCGTATACTTGGGAAATAAGTGCGGGCCGGGTAGCGGAGTTAATTCTGGACGAACAGGCCCAGGAAATAACCAAACTCGAAAAGAGGTCTGAATTTGAGGAAGGCCACGCCATCTTTAATTGCAAGCGAAAATGCAGTGACTTCCCATTTGAAGTGGCCGCTGAATATCAGTTCCGTTGCCCTGAATGCGGAGAAACCATGAACCCCGCAGACGCCAAGAAGAGAACCAAGAACCTGAAACAACACGTGGGGGCATTGAAAGATGAAGTGGCTTTGCTCAAGAAGTACAAAGAACGGTACATTTAACACAAATTATTGGACAAATAAAACAAAAAGAAAAAAACACTAAATTATGGGTTTTCGTTGAAATCCTGGTTTTAAATTGCCTCTTTTTCAAAAAACAGGCTTTAAACGCTTCCTTTTGGGCTAAAACACGAAACGCTTTTATAAATGTTTCGAGGAATAAAGTAGAATAGCGGGGTAGGGCAGCCAGGAGTGCCCGTCGGGCTCATAACCCGAAGGTCAAAGGTTCAAATCCTTTCCCCGCTACTAACCGGTTTAACCGTTTACTTTGCTGAGCCCGCGTTTTGCCCCCCCTAACCCCTTTGGGTACTTTTCGTGAAAGCCGGCCCAAACCACCCTACTTTTTGGCTGCGGACGAGGATCGACAAATGAAAAGCACTCACAAATATGGGGTGTGCCTGGTACTTGCGGCCAACCGACACACTTTTAGCTAGGGCCAGCCAAACGCCCCCATTTTTCACTCACTTTTTAGCCAAACCACCCAAAAACCCAGTAGAATGCACTCACTTTTTAACTCAAAAACAAGCCAAAATAAGTTTAACCAACAGAAAACCATAACTAAGTAATTACCATCAATACAAATAGTAATTACCATCCTTATAGTAAAGATTAAAAGTAATGACGATCATTACAGTAGCATGCGTTTAGTTCGCTTTGTGCACTCCTTACTAACCCGACTCGGGCTTCAGCAGCCCGCCACCCCAATAGTAACAGGGAGCGACTCAATTTACGCGGGGGAATCCGCCCGTCCTGTAACCGTAAGCGAACAACCCCCCACCATAGTAAATTTGTGGGATTATTTGGCGTTTAAGGAAAACACCCAAGCCCAACACATTGTTGCTGTTTTAGGTTTTGAAGAATGGATACCAATGGAGGAGCTGTGCCGGCGCATAATCGAAGTGTTTGCGGTTGAATATGAAAACGACCGCAGCCTGTATCCTTATGTGAAAACACTAGTGGATGCTGGCCTCCTAGAAACCATTCGCACGGAACGCAAACAAAAATGGCGGAAACGGGCGCTCTTTTTCAGATTGTTAAAGAAGCGGCAGGACCGAGAGGAAACAGAGACAATCCTACTAGAGGCCAGACCTACACCAGTCAAGGCAATGCCCTAACAGACAGTGCTGTGATCTTCTGGGCTTGGGGGGTGTGGGCGCACTCTTTAACCCACTCACACGCAGCCAACCGAGCAAACGCGGCACTGGCGCCGGGGGATAACCCCTTGTAGTTGCCGGTTGGTTCCAGTGTGCTAGCTTGTTCACCCAAGCTTTTAAGCGAGGCCATAACACGGGCAGCCGCCGCATCAAGGGCCTGGGCGGCATCTGAAACGCTGATGTCCCGCTCATCCGTGTAATAGGCCGCTTTCCAATCCCCCTTCACATGCCATTCGTGGCTGGGGTTTTTGCCGGTTTTGAAAAAATCGACCAGTGCAGAGAGGGCGCTTTTGGGGATTAAAACCAGGTTTTTGCCTGGTTTGGTGAAGGGAAATGAGGATAATACTCCTGGGCGGTGGTACCGGTATGTTTTACCAGATGATTTGGAAACATTCTGGGTGTAACCATAAAGTGCGCGGAAAAGTTTTTGGTAGGTGTATGAAGAGTGCTTGATGTCGCTAGGTAAAATAAACTTGTACTGAACCAGGATTGCTTGGACCACGCAGACCCCTCAATTCCACTATTGGTTTTTAATTGGTTGATTGATCGTTTATGTAGTTGAGTTAAACATAATTTGGTTTGGGTTTTAGCGTGTGTTTATGGTGGTTAGCGGCGGTATCTAAAAGCCGTGCGCTGTTTTGGGGTGGGTTCGATCTCTTCTTCTTCCTCCACCCGACCCGTAGAAACAATCAAAATGTCTTTGGCGGCGCGGACGTTCTTGTAGGGGATGCTTTTGTCGGTTATAATGCGTTTGGCTTCTTGTTTGGTTTTGGCTTTCAATGCCTCCGTAGTAATGGTTTCAATCCGCCCCTTCTCTAAATTAATCACCAAGTCGAAGACCTTTCCCCGGTAATCACCAATATCCGTGTATATATCCATTCCAAACAACCGCGAAAGCCGTACCGTCATTTTCCTACCTCCAAAAGCCAATGACAATAATAAACGCTTCCCCCTATTTAAATGTTTTGGTATGAAAAGGCAACGCAACCAAGCCCAGACGAACCAAACACGAAACCAACCCCAATAGTGGAAGTAGGGGTAGACTATAGATTGTCCAGGGGGCTTTTAACCTTCTTGAGCTCATCGGTTGTGACGTGCGTATAAATTTGGGTGGTGCTCAAATTACTATGCCCCAGCAGCTCCTGTATTTTCCGGATGTTTTCCCCCCCCTCCAACAAATGGGTGGCGTACGAATGCCGTAGGGTGTGGGGTGTGACCCGTTTGGGAATACCAGCTTTTTTAGCCGCCTCCCGGATAATTCGTTCGATCGTGTCCGTGGAAATGGGGTTTTGGGTGGTTTTCTGGGAGAAAACAAAGGGGCTGGCCACCTTCCGCCGTTTCAACTGTTTCTTCAATTCCTTGATCCAGGCAGTAGACAGGATAATGATGCGGTCCTTGTTTCCCTTCCCCCCCCACACCCGCGCAATTTTTTCCCGCAAATCAAGGTCATCCAACTTGATTTTGGCCGCTTCACTGACGCGCACACCGCTTGCATAGAGGAATTCCACGATCAGCCGGTTCCGCCCAAATCGGGTTGCCTTTATGAGGCCGCGCACCTCTTCCATAGTCAGCACCGACGGCAGTTTTTTGGCTTTTTTGGGTACTTTAATGTCCTCCACAATTTTTTTCTTGAGAAAAGAGTGGAAAAAGAACTTTAACGCCGAATGCACCAAAGCCAGGGTGGCATTGGCTGCATTCGTGTCCTGCTTTTTTTTAGCCAGAAAGGCAACAACGTCTCCCCGGTCAATGGAGTCCACTGGTTTGTTTGTGTGCGCCAGAAATTGGCGTGCATATATGCCGTACATCTTCAGTGTTTTGCCCGAGTAACCCGCAACCAGCAGCTCCTGGTTATAGCGTTCCAGTAGTTGTGCCTGCTCGGCTGGCTCCAAAGGCATACATCCATTACTCAAGCGCACTTAATATAGTTTTGTGGGCACCGGAAAGCCTTAATAAGATTTATTTTCCTAGACTTGGTATGATCGGCAGGCGAAAAAGCGAGGGCCACCCAATAAAGGAAAAGCCCGAGGATAAGGCCTGGCAGCAGTGGTTTCAGGGCCTATCCATGGAAGAACACGACCGGAAGCTGAGGGAACTCGGCCTCGACGAGGAGGACGTGGGCGAATTCAACGAGAAATTTGTGGGCTCCAAGAAACCAGACAAGAAAGCCGTTCCCCCAGTCCCCTAATGTGAGGCTAACCACTTATTCTTGCGAGATTTTAGCGTAATGGAGTAGGTTCTTGGCTTGCCAGTACAAGGTCATGCCAGAAACCCCCGACAACCAGGCCACGAAATAGTAAATCAGGGCCGTGTTAGGGTTGCCAGCAATGTGCGCCAGCACCCCCTGCACCAAACACCACACGAACAAAGAGGCAAGCGTGACGCCTAACACAAAAAAGCCAACGGCCCGACCAAACATAATCCAAAAGCCATTCATAAGAATCCCTATAATGCGGTCAACCCTATAAAAAACAACCCAAGGTTCTACATAATGAAAGGGGGCCATCCTTATTTAGGCTTTTCACCCCCAGATACATCATGCTCCGCGGGATTCTCTTCGACCTTGACAATACGCTCATCGACTTCATGAAAATGAAGAAAATGGGGTGTGAGGCCGCCATTGCCGCCATGATTGATTCGGGGCTGGAAATGGACAAGCGAAAGGCCTACCGGCTGCTGTTCAAGCTATACGGGGAACACGGCATCGAACACCAGCACATCTTTCAACTCTTTCTGAAGAAAACCCTGGGTACCGTGGATTACCGGATACTAGCCAATGCCATAACCGCTTACCGGAAGGTGCAAGTCGGTTTCCAGGAACCCTATCCACGGGTGCGCCCAACCCTGATCGGGCTTCGGGCGCGCGGCCTGCAGTTGGGCGTTGTAAGTGACGCCCCCAAGCTAAAGGCCTGGCTCCGGTTGGCGGAAATGAATCTCACCCACTTTTTTGACGCGGTCATAACCCTGGGAGACGCCAAGCAATTGAAGCCCAGCAAAAAGCCCTTCGAGCTGGCCTTGAAGCAATTGGGTTTGCAGCCCTTTGAAGTGCTTTACGTGGGGGACAACCCAGCCAGGGACATCAAGGGGGCCAAGAAAGTCGGCATGCGTACTGCCCTGGCGGAATACGGCCGGCTTTTTCCCGCAAGAGGGGTCAAACCAGATTTTGTGCTAAAACGGGTGGATGGCGTCCTTTCCATCGCGGACCGGCTCACCCGATAAGGCCAGCCAAGTCAACCAAAGGTTTTTATTTTCCTTTCCAGGTAATTACGTGAACACCCCCTGGTGGAAGGATGCCTATCTTCGCGGGAACCACGGAATTATCCAAAAGGGCACTGCAGCGCGGTTACAAGTGCCTGAATTGCGGGTTTGAACTGGCGTTCGAAGAAACCGAACCCCGCAACCGATACACCCGGCGGTTCTGTTCCGAGGCCTGTCGGCAAACCTATCTCAAACATTGAACGCTTGCCAGGCAGGATGCCCATGTCCACCACGAGAAAACACATAGTCAAAGGAATCAAGGAATATTTCAGGCGCAGCGGCAAGACCCGGGCCGTTCTTGGATTGAGCGGCGGAATTGACTCGGCCGTGGTTGCAGTTCTATTAGTGCAGGCGCTGGGCAAAAAAAACGTGACCTGCCTCCTGCTCCCAACTCCAAGCAGCAGCGCCGCCAACCTTGCGGATGCACGTGCCGTTGCCAAGCAATTAGGGGTTCGGCATTTTATCCAACCCATTTATGCGTTCACCAAACCCTTTACCCGGTTGCCCTGGAAGCAAACAAAAATAACCACCGCCAATCTGAAAGCAAGGATTCGGGCCACTATCCTCTACCACTATGCCAACACCCGGAACGCCTTGGTAGTCGGAACAGGTAACCGAACCGAGCTAATGTTAGGCTATTTCACCAAGTACGGAGACGGGGCCGTCGACTTGCTGCCTATTGGCGGGTTGTGGAAACGGGAAGTGCGGGCGCTGGCCCGAGAGCTCAAGGTCCCAGCACCCATCCTTGAAAAGGCTCCGACCGCTGAGCTCTGGCCGGGGCAAACCGATGAACGGGAACTGGGCTTGTCCTACACCCAATTGGATGCCATACTCTCCGCCCTATTTGACCGACAAGCAAGCCCAAAACAAGTAATTCAGGAAGGGTTTAGTCGCAGGCAGGTGGAAAAGGTTTTGGCGCGCGTGAAGGCCAACCAGCACAAGGCCGTGCCACCCCCCATTATTGCCCCAAACGATAGCTATGTTTTTAACCCTACGCAGCAATAATCCGTTAGCCCTTCAGTTGTTGTCGGGGCGGGGGAGATTTTAATGCAGGAATTCACCAGCGTGGACGAAGCGGACGTAACCAAAGCCATCGTTTCCGAGTATCTGAAGGAATTGGAATCCTTAACCGACACGGATGCCGTGGTCGTCGGTTCCGGGCCGGCTGGCTCGGTGTGTGCCAGGAAACTGGCTGAAAAAGGCCACAAAGTGCTTATCGTAGAACGAAACATCAAACCCGGGGGCGGCATGTTCCTTGGCGGGATGCTTATGAACAAGTTAGTGGTGGAAGCACCAGCAGACCGGATCTGCCGGGAAGTGGGCGCCAAGTCCTTGAAGGAATACAAGCCAGGCCTGTTCGTCGGCGACGCCCACGAAATAGCCACCAAACTGATTGCGGCCGCTTTTGACGCGGGTGCGCACATGCTCAACGCGGTGCAGGTGGAGGATATTATCTACCGCGAGCAAGGCATTTGCGGCGTGGTAATCAACTGGCACATGGTTTCCAGTTACCCCGATTGGGTTACTTGCACCGACCCCCTGGCACTGAAAACAAAGGTCGTGATTGACGCGACCGGGCACGCCGCAGAAGTAGCCCGTTTGGCTGGCAAGCGGTTTGGTTTTGAGGTGAAGGGCCACGAAGGCGCCATGTGGGTGGACGAAGCCGAGAAGGCAACCTATAATGCCACCCAAGAGATTTATCCTGGCCTCATTGTGTGTGGGATGGCAGCCAATGGGGTTTACATGCTGCCCCGAATGGGCCCCATTTTTGGAGCCATGTTCATGAGTGGCGAGAAAGCCGCCGAACTCGCTCACCAGCGCATCCTCGAGTTGGGCAGCAACCAGGCAACCCCCTTAAAACCAAGGGAACCGCTCATCCAGCACCGCTGACATGGCAGCGGTTTGCCTTTCCATTTTTCCTTGCGCACACAAGCATATGCAGCCGTTTGGCTGCGGTTTTGGGCTTGGGCGCGGAAACCACAGCCCGGATTACGGCAACCAGGGAAGCACCGCTTGCCACCACCCGGTTTACGTTTGACCCATCAATGCCTCCGACGGCCACAAACGGGATTTTGAGTCTTTTCCGCACCCGGGAAACCAAACCCAATCCCACCGCTTTAACCCCTGGCTTTGAAGGGGTTTCAAATACCGGTCCCACACTAAGGTAGTCCGCGCCCTCCGCCACGGCTTTTTGCGCCTGCCGTAGGGAATGCGTGCTTTTCCCGATTATTTTGTCAAACCCCAGCAAGGCCCGGGCAACCGACACCGGCAAATCCCCTTGCCCCAAATGAACACCATCCGCGTCAACGGCTTTCGCGACATCTGCCCGGTCATTGACCAGGAACAACGCGTTTTTTTTCCGGCATTGGCGCGCCAAAGCCTTGGCCAGAGCCAAGAGTTTTTTTCCCTTTAACCGCTTATCCCGCAGCTGGATAATTTCCGCGCCCCCGGCCAGCGAAAGTCGGCAGGCCTCCGCATAATCCAAGTCCTTTCGGAACTGCCGGGCATCCAGCACCACGTACAAGGAGGCCCGCCCGAATTTCTGCATTCGCTCAAAGCGGAGGAAACCCGCTGCCAGTTTTTCTTCCACTGAATAAACCCTGAAACGGAGCCGCTTTAGTTGCCGGCCCGTAGGAGCCGAGCGAAGCTTGGCTGCTTCCTCTAGGCACCGCAGGGCCTCTCCAACCCGGTTAAAGTTGGCCTCCAACAATTCGTCCCACGCGTGCCGGCTTCCCTCACTAACCAAATAACTCTGGGCGCCTACATCCACGGCACTGGCTCGGGCCAGCAACGCCCGCCGCTCGAAACAAACCCGTGAAGCTACCCGAGTCAGCTGATGTCGTAACTGCTTCAACACCAGCGTAGCCTTTTCCTCTTTAAGCACAAAACGTGCAAAGTCCTCAATGACCCGCAACCCCTCCCGTGCACGGTTGAGGTTTGCGTCCCAGAAACACAGAAATTCAGGGCCCATATCAAAGCCGTGAAACAAAGTTATTTAAAGTTAAGACCGGCAAATATATGGTCGTGGTCTTGTGAAATGGGACTCCTTCGTCAAGGTAGTGGAAAGCCTTTCCAGGGATGTAACAGCCAGGGCGCAGGTACCAGCGAATCCGCGCATGGCCCAGCTCGCCCTGGTGCAAGGCCCTACGAAGTGACCTTATCGTGAGCCTGCGAGCCGTTCACCGAATAGTGGCCGAATAAATCTCCGCCCCACCCGCGGTCACCTTCCGGTAAATGCGTTCAACCAGGAAACCGGTTTTCAGAATCTGGGCGCCCGTTGAGTCGACGAACAGGCGTTCATCCTCCCCTTCACGGAATTGCCGGCTGGAAACTTGGCTGCCCGCTTCATCCAATAAATCGAGCGTGATGGCAAAGCGTCCATCGCTGGTAGTGTATCCCTCGCCTACCACCAATTTGAACCGCTTTCCCTCAAAAGAACCACGTCCCTCGAAGGGAAAGTCGCGGGCACGGGCTTGTTGTGCTGTTGCTAGGGCTTCCTGGCGTTGGCGTTCAGCCGCAAGTGCACTGGCACGGTTTTTTGCTTCGGGTCCCGCAACGGCGTAAACCGTGTAGGTATTGGGCGCGCGTTCCTCGATCCTGGCAGCCAGGGCCCCATCAATGTAAACCTTGTGGAGGAGGGACAGCAAAACCTGGGAATCCCGGTAGGGGCCGGTTACCTGCACACCCCCCAAGAAACCAGCCGCATCGGTTTCCCCTGCAAAGACCAGGGTTTCCGGACAGGGCTGGCCCGTTTCACAACCCGGCTTTTTTTTGACTTCCACGCGCGCCCCCGGCAAGGGCCGGGCCGCTGCATCCAACACCTCAAAACGCAAAGAAAAGGTCTGTTCAGGGGCAGGCCCCGCGTTTGGGGTCGAGGCTTCCAATGGCAAGGCCGTGTCAGCTGTTGGTTGGAGTGGTAGTTGGCACCCGGCAAGCAAAACACTGAAAGCAAGCGCCCACCCGACAAGCATCCAGCGAGTCATGGTTTCCGCTCGCCCTTCAAGAAAGAAGTAATCAGGGTACTTGCCCATTTGCCGAAGGTGAGGACCAGCAAGACAAGGACCGTGGAAGCAAGGGCCGCATACAAGAAACCCGTTCCAACGGCCAAGCCAATCGCGGCCACCACCCACAAATCAGCCGCCGTGGTGAGGCCGGACACATGGTCGTGGGAACGGAAGATGCTGCCTGCCCCGAGAAAACCGATTCCAAGCACGACATTGGCAGCTATCCTGCCAACATCGGCTTCAAGCGGCAGGGAAAGGGATATGAGGGTGAATAGAGTGGAGCCGAGGCAGACCAGTGCATGGGTTCGCATGCCCGCCGGCTTCCCATGGAGTTCCCGGTGGAGTCCAATGATTCCTCCCAGGGCCACGGCCAGCAGAAGCCTGAACAACACCACGTCTTCCGGGAAAAAGTTCATGTAATCCATGCACTAAGGTGTTTTTTCTTAATAAATTTTCCTGCTCCCAAAAACGTGGGGTTCGCTTTCTGAAGCCCAAACGCTTTTAATAGGTTTGCTGTAGGAATATAGCGAGAGAGCCGCTTAAAGTGCCTTAAATTGGCTTATACGAGGCCTTTAGAGATTTTAGGGGAAGCACATGGACGAGGAAACAGAAGCCATCATAAAGGACTCCAAGGCAACGGAAGAGGATACCAACGACGAGGCCAACGAGGAAGTGGCTGCAGAGCTTCCGGAAGAGCAGGCGGTTGACCCGGTGCAGCCGGAAAAACCGGTAGCCAAGCAAACGGGGTCCATTCTGGACTTTGGAAAGGGCAGTAACCTCTTCAACCAGAAAGAATTTTCAGAGGTGCGCGAAACCCTCCAGCACATTAAAGAATTGCTTGAAATAGAGCGCGAAGCCGAAAGAAAAATGTTGGCTGACCTCACTGACCTCCTTGAACGCGAGCGGGCTGCCAAAAAGGCCAAGGAGACCCGGCTTCGGACGCACCTTCAGAAAATAAATTCAAAAGTAATGGACATTAGCACGCAGACCGTTGAAAAAGAAGGGCAATTGAAGAAGGAAATAGACACCTTGCAGATATCCATTCGTGCCATCCAGCAGAATTTGAGCGCCTTTGGCCTGGTCGCCGCCAAGCCAAAAGCAGACCAGCCGCAGTCAACCGATTCCAGGCCAAGCCTCATCGACAAGAAGGAATTGGAGGGCATCATCAATACGCTTACGGACATCAAGCGGTTGCTGGACGAGGAAAGGGAGCGGGAAAAGCAGCTTGAAACAGACCTCGACGCAGTTATCGGCCGCCGCGAAGACACCAAACGGAGCAAGGAAGAACGGTTCAAGGAACACGCCCAAGCCATTGCCCAGCGGATTGCCAAGATAACCCAGCAAACCGTTGAAAAGGAGGCCAAACTCAAGCGGGAAACCGGGATCCTCCAGACTTCCATCAAACTCATTCGAGACAAGCTGCCCATGCAAGAAGAGGGTCCAGCCCTACTTCACGAGGCTGAGGAATCCGTTTCCACCCAGGAAGAGGTGCCCCAGCAAAACTTCGAGCCACTGCCATCCGAGTCCATGGTTCAGTTTGAGGAAGAAGACAGTGGAGGCGAAAACGCCGGGGACGAGCGGAAAGGCAAGAAGCGGAAGTTTGGCAAGGGCTTTTACATGTTTGGAAAGGGAAAATAGCGGCAACACACCCTTTTAAACTCTTTTTTCTTTCTATCTCATCGGATTTCCCGGACAAGCTAGGGGAGAACATGCCGCTCGCATCCAAACTGTTCAAGCTATTCTTCTTGGTAGCCGTTATACTCGTCGTAATCGGCCTTGCCCTGCCCACGCTTAAAGAGCAACTCAGCATCCAAGGCAACTCCGTCGACGTCAAATTACGCGTACCCTTTACCACACAGGCCCTTGAACTGAACAAGGTGCCGGTGGATGCGACCACCCAGCAAGACGCCCTGTTCGTGGGCAGCGGGTTGCTGGCCATTCTGGTGCTTTGGAAGTTCATCAGCCTGAACCCCCTGCATTTGCTTACCGACATGCGTAAAAAGAAGGAAATTCATTCAGAACTCAGGAAAATGGACTCAACCCTCGAAGAAATAAAGCGGCTGGGCCAGGGCTTTGATTAACGAAAAGCCAAGGGTTTTTAAGGAAAACCAGCCCATTATACGCCTATGCGGCCAGCCCTTCTCGCCTGCCTGTTATTTCTCCTCCTGCTGAATGGTTGTGCCCAGGAAAAAAAGGATCTCGCGCCGGCCGTGGTCACGCCAACCCCCCAAACAGCCACGGAAACACCAGTCCCTGCACCAGAAGAGCTTCCTACCCTGCCAGCCGAAGAAGTGCCGGAGATGGAACCAGCCAAGGATGCATTCGAAGCCGAACTGAGGTACAACACCTCAATTCCCTCCTTCAGCAAGGCAAAAGTTCGCGGCATCATCGACAAGAGTGCGCCAGCCGTGGTCAAGCAGACCCTATTCGTGGAAGGCCTTCCACGGTTGAGTGGCAGGAACGTATTTGAAACCAGCCACAAAGATGGCGTGGACTTCGATTATTATTCTGCCTGGTTGGTGGACGAGTCAGGCAAGCATGCACCCACCCACGTTGATGATTTCAATCCATTTTCTTCCGGTGAAACCAAGGAAGAAACCCTGTTCAACCGTTCAGACCTTCCCCCTGGCAGCCTGTTCGAGAAAGACTACAAGAAAATCATTTTGACGGTGGAAGCCAACCAAAAAGAGGAAATTCCCGCCTCCAGCGGCGTCATTCTCTATGCGGCTTTCTTCAACCACAAACTGGACCCCGATAACCTCCAATTCAAGTACAATTCCATGTACCCCGACTTTAGTGCGGCAACTGCCCGCCTGGCCTTTAATCCAGCCCCCGAAGGGTTAGCGGTTAATGGCCAGTTCACCGGCCTGCCGCGGTTGGAGGAAGTGGATGACCCCGTCATTGAAGGAAACCCAGCGGGGCTGGACTTTGACTACTACGCCGTTTGGCTGGTGGCTTCGGACGGCAAAAATCAACCCGTGCTGGCCGGCAAATTCAACGCGGAACCCAGCGGGGCAACGGATTTCTCCGTTTCCCTCAAACCCGTGGCCTTCAAGGGAACGGACTTCAAGTTCTACGACAAAGCCTATATCTCCGTCGAAGTAAATGGGGTAGTACCCAAGAAACCAGGCAAGTGGGTCATTTACACAGGAGAAATAAAACCAGCTACGTGAATGACTTGGCTCGGCTAATTACTTCCCTGCTGGCTTGCATAGTATTCCGTGAAGTTGCCCCTGCAACTGGCCGCCCCATTCAAGAAGGTTGCTGGGAACAAGGCAAAGAACCGGCTCACTTCCGCTGCACAGGCCGCCCCCTTTAACACGCTTCCCTGCCTGAGTTTTCCAGGCACTTCAGGTACCCCCGTGTCCAGGGCCTCGCAAGTAGTAATATAACCAACCCTTGGATCCAAGTCCTTGCCGTTCAATTTCTTGGGCCACACCTCAAACCGGCAATTACCCTTGTCCAAGTCAAGCAAAGTATATGCGAAGACATCCTGCCCCTTGTTGGAAGTAACCACGGCGCCGAGCTTGGCGCATTCATTGTATCCAGCACAAAAGCAGTCTGCAGCGGTGTTCGACGCATTGGCATCGGCGTTGAGTGCCCCGCAATTGCTCCCCTGGGTAAAGTCATGCTCGCATTGCTTGGGTGTTCCTATGCACAGGTCAAGCGTGTAGGCAAGCCCATCATCACAGTTATGGTCCACTAGGCAGAGGTTTTTCTTAGGGCAGTCATCGTCCGTCGTGAAATCACAGGAAGGAGGGCAGAAGCCATCTGCGTTCTCGCAAGTGCAATCCGTGTCACTGGATTCATCGCAGCTCTTCAGGCAAACCCCGTCCCCGTTCTTGCACTCGGTTACTAGCAGGTTCTTGCACCGCTTCGGGTGCCCATCGCACTCGTCAATGGTTTCCGGTTTGCCATCCTTGCAATCCGCGTTTTCAATGCACTGGTCCTGGCAATCGGAGTCAACCGTGGCATCACAGGTCTTCGGGCACACGCCGTCCGCATCCACGCAGTTTTTGATGGTCTTGTGGCTGCAGTGGAGGGGTTCCCCAACACAGGAATCAATGGTTTCAAGGCTGTCATCGTCGCAGTCAGAATCCGTCTTACAGGTCTCAGCCTCCGGGGGGAGGTTCTTGCAGTCGCTGTCACTGATGGCATTACAGCCCTGCGGGCACAGGGCATCCCCCGAAATACAGCCGGTAACGGCGCCGTTAACGCATTTCTTGGGCGAGCCCGTGCATTCGTCCTTGGTTTCGGGTTTGTTGTCGTTGCACTCCGCATTCGACTTGCATTCATCGGCGTCGCAGTCAGTGTCTCCGCTGCCCCTGCAGATAACAGGGCAGAAGCCATCCGATGAAATGCATTCAACGATCGCTTGGTGCTCGCATTTGCCGTCAAAATTGCAGGTGTCCTTGGTGGAGGCCTGGTTGTCCTTGCAATCCGTGTCAGTTACGCACTCCGCCTGAGCCGTTACCCCTTCCTTTTCACCGCCTACCAGTTCATCTGCTCGTTGCTTGGCCGCGTTGTTCTGCTGGCAGCCACTCAAAGCAATCAAGGCAATCAGAATAATAGCAACAAGGTAGGCGGGGCGCACGCAAAAATAGCCTTAGCACCCTCTTTTAAGCATATTCGGCGAAAAACAGGAAAAGCGTGGCGAATGCCACGCACTCGACAAGACCCCAGCTTACTGGCCACCCTTCTTCTTCTTTTTCATGGAACTGCTACAACCACAGGAACCACACACGGATTTCACCCCCTACACAATTGTTTTTACTATTTTGTATTTTCAAACAATTTTTAAGGCAATGGCCAGGCGTTTGTATCTGCAGCGTGCATGGAGCGAGGTGCATATTTTGCAGGTTTTAATGCTTGGCAAATCGGCTCGTGGGGGGATTTATTACTATGCGACTGCCTTGGAGCAAGCGCTGAGCAGATTGGGCATCCAGGTGTCAAGCGATTGGCCGCGCTTGCCCCAGGCGGACCTTGTTCATTACCATTACGATGCCTTGTTTCCCCTCAGTCGGTTCAAGCTGCTCGGTTTCCTGGTTTTGGCAAGGATTCTTGGCAAACCGGTTGTTGTTACCGCGCACAATCCGATCGCAAGGGGCACCAAAAGCCCGTTAAAATACTTGTTTTACTGGATCGCCAACAGGATCATCGTCCACGACGAAATGGAGTGGGAGTTTTCGCCTAAAACGGTTGTAATTCCCTACGGCAACAGTTGCTTTTACCTTGATTTTCCAACAAGGCTTTCGAGACAGGAACTGAAAAAAAAGTGGGCAACCGGCAGCAAGTACGTTCTTCTGTGTTATGGAACGCTTCGCATAACCAAGAACTACCCCCTTGCCTTGGGCATAGTTAAAGCGCTGCGCGAGTCCGGGATTGATGCGGACTTAGTCATCGCAGGCAACCCGACCAATGCAAGCCTCAAACAGTGTGGTTTGGAAGACCTGCCACCCTATGCAAGGCTTTTCGCGAAGTATATAGCGGAACCAGAGACCAACGAGTTGTTCACGCTTGCAGACGCCGTGTTGCTGACGAACTCGGAGCACAACCATTCAGCCGTTCCACACATTGCCTACTGTTTTAGGAAACCCGTTGTTGCGTCCCAGTGCTTAGCCCACCAGACGAGGTTTTCAGTTGGCTCCATCGACGAATGCGTTTCCATTCTTACCAAAATACTCAAGAGCCCCCCTTCAATGGAGGAAGAGCATTCCAGGGAATTAGTGGATTTCAGCTGGGAAAAAATCGCCAGGTCAACCACCGGGCTCTATGCATCTCTTATTGGGAAAAAATAAACCCCTTGCCGGAGGCGTGCTTAGTTGATACCATGGAGGGAGGCAAAGCGATAAGAATATACATAACTTGTAGGTTGAAACAGCTGCACCCCACTTTGCAAAGGCTTCCTTGTAATAGGATCCCGCGCTTTTTTGGGTGCTGCCCTTTATTGCCAGCTCACCTCAACTTCCTTGACTCCAATTATTATCCGTTCGTCCCGCCGGTAATCCATGGTTTTGGCCGTGTATTTGAGTTTGTGGTGGTCGCGGCCGAATTCGTAGAGCTTTCGAGTCATCTCAACGTCGTTGATGCAATAGTCAATGACCTGCTGGCGCTTCCCGGTGCGCCACATGAAAGGCACACTGCGGCTGTCCTCGGTCTTCTCCTCACCCAGGTTGAGTTTGGCCAGATCATTGAGGGCCACGCGCTGGCTGGTTTTTTTCTCTATTTCGAACAGCATGTCCAGGGTCTTCGTGTTCAGGAGGTTGGCCACCGGCTGCTTGACCGCGCCCTGCAACACGGAGTAGTCAAAGGAGAACAGGTTGTGTCCCACCACCAAGTCACAGGACTGCAAAAGGTCAAACAGTTCTTTGGCCTGTTCCTTGAGGAAAACCCGGCAAGGCTCTTCGTTCACCTTCACGCAGGCACAGGCAATGGATAGCCTTGAGGGGTCCCGGGACCACTTGCTTTCCATGCCCAGGTCCTCGAAGAGTTGCTCGGTCTCCAAGTCGAAAAAGGCGATTTTGCATTCCCCCACCATGATGGAATTCCCCTGCAAAAGGGATTTAAACCGTGTCCGCACGCTTATGGCGGGTGGCTTAAGGGCGGCGATAGGTTGGTGCGGCGGTCGACAACTATGGGCCTACCCACACAGCTACATAACCTGTTCCTATTAGACTCTGATAAGGCAAGGTTTATTAGTCGGGAAGGCCACGATTTTTGCATGGTTTCGAATAGGCGAAGGGTGGGCCGGACCACACGGCGGGGCAGCGTCGCCCCTTCCTCGATAGGCCCTCACCGGTTCACCGCCCGCACCTTGCGGCGCCCGGTCGGCGGGAACGAGGCGTTGAAGAACAAGACCTATCGGAAACTTAGCGGGGTTTCCAAGGCAGCCGCGGACCGGTTCTTAACGGCTACGCGCACGATAGACCGTTCTTTCGCCCTGGTCAATCCCTTGTACCCGGGTATCAACCGCGCCTGGTGCAGGGCAATCGCCTATTCGACCGTAGCCAACTTGCTCGTCTCCCTGGTCCGTAGCCCCAAGGACCTGACCTTGATGACTCAA
>Ga0209542_10007353_pt1 | contig 21017 bp, 29 predicted proteins | sample RifCSPhighO2_01_FD_184028 | JGI IMG/M metagenome (GOLD analysis project Ga0209542, IMG submission 184028) | Soil microbial communities from Rifle, Colorado - Rifle CSP2_plank highO2_0.1 (SPAdes) (version 2) | ecosystem: Environmental > Terrestrial > Deep subsurface > Rock core/Sediment ... | reverse complement strand
TAATAATGCAAAATTTGATACTTATGACTTATTCTCTAATAAACCGCTCCTAAAAATACCTATAGGTACGTCGCACTAAATTACCTCTTTACAGATGGTACCAATAAAAAACCCAATCGTAGCAGAGAAAGGCTGGGTTTAACACCAGTTTGAGCAATCAAACTTTCACAAATCTAACAGCGTCAGCATTATAACTTGCTGTTGAACTTTCTACTTTCAAGCTAACTTTCCCTGTTGAAGTAAAGTCATATTCTCCAAGTAAATTCCATTTCCCACTCAAAGCAGAATCTCTTTGATTAACTCTCCTTGTTCCCAATAGATTTGTATTGTCATAAATAGAATAAGGGGCATTGGTTGGTCGGCTGTTATAATATCCCCACCAAGCATAAACTGCATATTTTCCAGGAGTTAGGTTGGCTGTCCAACTTGCAGTATTTCCAATATCTTTAGAATAGAAGGAATTTATTCCATAATATCCTGTTCCTCCTGATATTGGCCAATAACCTATTTTGGAAAATCCACTATTTATATTATCAATTATTATTTCATTTATTACGTTACATACATTTTCTTCATCTATTAAATTATCACAATCATTATCTTTATTATCACAAATTTCTGTTTGAGGAATACAAGTTGAACATACTCCTCCTTCATCAACAAGAGTGTCGCAATCGTTGTCTTTATTATCGCAGATTTCTGTTTGAGGAATACAAACAGGAGAATCATCTATCTTTGTAAATCTAACTGCATCAGCACAATAGCTTCCTGATGTAGCAACATTTAACACAACCTTGCCAGTTTGGCTAAAACTATATTCTCCTAAAGTGTTCCACTTTCCACCCAAGGAAGAGTCTCTTTGATTCACTATTTTTGTATCTAATAAGTTTGTTCCATCAAGTATAGAATATGATGCATTAGTTGGTCTACTGTTATAATATGTCCACCGTGCCTCAACTCGATAAATGCCAGCACTTAAAGCAGTTGCCCAGGTTGCTTTATCTCCAATGGTTTTAGAGAAAAGAGAATTTGTCCCGTAATAACCTGTTCCTCCAGATGTCTCCCATGTTCCAACCCTACTAAATTTAGAATCTAAATTATCAATTATTATTATTATTATTATTTCTTCGGTTGTATTTGGAGGGATGACAATTCCCCCATCTTTCCAGAGAGCATTGACGATTTTTCCATCATTTCCTTTTACACTATCGTGTGCAACTGTTCCCTGCCCTTCATTAAAATTCCAATGACCAATAATATATTCTGTATTGTAAGAATCATTCAAAGACAATTGATAATTACCTCTTGGCTGACCCTGGCCCATCCCAATCCTGGTTAGTTCTCCATTGACAAGATTAGAATATTTAGTTATGTATTTCGCATTATCATGTTCTACCTGTCCCCCAAAGCACACTTTATAGAACTGGGCACATTCAGACATTGTTGTTGCATTAAAGCTATTAAATGGGTATATAAAAGTTATTGGAGCCACACCAAGATGTTTTGTTATTTCATCTTTACTTACAGAAAAATTTCCCATCCTTGCTTCATGAGATGATATCTGGCATATTGGCGGGCTTGGCTTGCCCATTGTACAATGATAGTTTGAATGACTTGCTATAGACCACCCGTATTCGTTCATTAACTTCGAGATATTGTTCCAGCTCATATAACCATTTGCATTCGTGTTAGGTTTATACGTGATAATTGCAGCAACTCCTTTGTAACCATAGGTTTTCATGACTTTTGCTGCTTCTAACACTCCATTTTTTCCATCATCCCATGTTAACATTACTGGTTTATCAGGCAAGCTTGCGCCATTTTCTCTCCAGTCGTAATATTCCCTATCGGTTATTGTATGATATCCGTTACCTTTTAAAAAATTGAGTAATCCGCTTAATCCTATTTTATTGATTACTGTTGTATCATTACCTAAATATCCTTCAATATAATTATGGAGTGTGAAGACAGGTATAAAAACAACATCCTCCTCATTCATTTCGTTAAATATAGCTCCTATCGCCTTTGAACCTAATGATTTGCTGTAAATCCTAATATCGTCGATTGAACCCATCAATTTGTTAGAATCAGATATTGTTAGTGCACCAAATAATAATGGATTTGCTGTATTGGTGCTCCCGTTTATCTTATTGTAATCTACATTTGAGTTTCTCCCATCAATCCATAAATAAGTTCCTTCGAGATGATTATAACTAAAAGCAAATTGTGTCCAGGTATTTGGTTTTATTGAGCCAGTTGCTGATTTTAATGTTTTACTTCCTATAGCAAAAGTTAATCTATTATATGCGGGGTCTGTTTTGATAGAATATTCCCCATTTTTTCCAAGTATAGACCTTGAAGTGCTGTCGCTCCCAGTCTTTACCCATCCTATCACTGTTAAATCTCCTCGGCTTCCAATAGTTGCAAAATCATTGTCTGGAACGCTTACGTATGAAGAACTATTATAATTAAGCCAATTGTTATTGGTTGTTTGGAAAGCGCTTACAAGAGTTAAAGATATGGTGAGATAAAATGCCAGAGATAATATTCTTTTGTTCATATCTACTAAAATTTTTATTTGCTTTTAAACTTTTATATAGATAGAAATAGTCTTTTGGTTACTCATCTGATAAAAAATCTTTGTGTTTTGAGAATGCCTCATTCTAGAACGGATGAAGAATTATTGAATTTATATGAGATAGATGCTGAAGCGATTGTTAAGGCTGTGAAAAGTTTTAATTGGTTTCTATATTTAAAATCGATTATTCTTAAATTGAGATATTAATTACTTGAATTTACCTCATTTTTTGGTCACTACAAAAAATATCGTTGATAATCCTCTATAAATATTATAATGTTTTTAAAATGTAGTGCTTACTTTTGACACTACAAAAAGTAAATTTTTATCCGTCTTCGTCGATAAAAGCGTAGTGACCAATTTTTATAGAAAACTTAAGTAATTAGACTTATTTGGTTTTAAAGTGTATTGATTAAAACGAGGTATGGTTAATGGTAAAAGAATAAATGGTAAAATTCATCTTGAATTAAGAAAACTTGTTTGCGAAAGTTGCTCTTATCAATGCTATGCTTTTAGAGAAAGGGGAGAATATAATTATTATCCAAATTCTAAGCCGCACCCTGATGTTAGAGATAAACCCTTTATGCTTCATCGAATATGTAAAAACTATGATGTTGTTGGAAAGATAAGACGGGAAACCATTGAGCAAATGATTTGAATATGGAAATTCTAGTGAAGAAAATTATTTATACTCCTTATCTATGACTTAACTATGGAAAAATATGCTGATATTTTAAACAGGTTTTCTGGGAAGAAAATATTATTAATTGGGGATATAATGTTGGATAAGTATATTTATGGAGATGTTTCGCGAATTAGTCCTGAGGCGCCAGTGCCAATTGTTAAAATTGAGCAGGAGTTTTGTGAATTGGGGGGAGTTGGTAATGTAGCGTCAAATGTCGCTTCACTTGGGGGAGAAGCTTTTTTGATTTCTTTTGTAGGGAAAGATGCTGAGGGAAAAATATTGAGGGAATTATTAGAACAAAAAGGAATAGGATGCGCCTTGGATGAAGGAGGTGTTACTATTCAAAAAACAAGAGTGATAGGAAAGAATCAGCAATTAATTAGATTTGATAAGGAAGAGACAGATAAAAAAACATTTAGCGAAAATGTAAAAATAATTATTAGAGAGAAATCGGAGCAGTCAGAAATTATAATTATTTCAGATTATGCAAAGGGGTGTATTACAGCAGACTTAATGGAATTATTAATTCCTTATAGAGAAAAGATAATTGCTGACCCAAAACCTTCGAATAAAAATTTATATAAGAATATTTTTTTAATAACTCCGAATAAAAAAGAAAGTTTAGAGATGTCTGGCTCTACTACTCCCGAAGAAGCGATTTTCAAACTAGGAGATGAATTAAATTCTAATGTGCTTATAACCTTGAGTGAAAAAGGAATGATGCTTCTTGCAGATGAAAAAATAAGAGAAATTCCAACTTATGCGAGAGAAGTCTTTGATGTTATGGGCGCAGGGGATAGTGCTATTGCAACCATTGCTTTGGGCTTGGCTGCTAATGCTTCTTTAGAAGAGTCGGCTATATTGGCAAATTATGCTGCGGGCATTTCTGTTGAAAAGAAAGGAACGTATTCTGTTGGGATTGAAGAGTTAAAAAATAGATTATTTTCTGGAGAGAATAAAATAATGAATTTTGATGAGCTGAAAAGGGTGGTTTTAGACTATAAAAGAAAAAATAAAAGAGTTGTTTGGACAAATGGATGTTTTGATTTGCTTCATACGGGGCATATAAGATATTTGAAAGAGGCAAAAAAATCAGGAGATGTTTTAATTATAGGTTTAGATTCTGATGAGTCTGTTCGGAGTTTAAAAGGACCAACCAGACCAATACAATCTGAATTAGAAAGAGCAGAGATATTATCTTCAATGGAATTTATTAATCAGGTAACTATTTTCGCGCTTGGAGGGGTTAAAGAATACTTAAGAGAATTAAAACCAGATTTTTACGTTAAGGGTGGAGATTATAATATTGATACGATAAACCAGGAAGAAAGAAGAATTGTTGAAGAGTATGGGGGAAAGGTTGTTATTGTTCCGCATATTAAAGATAAGTCAACTACGAACACAATTAAGATAATAATGGAAAAGGGTTGAGATTTATGATTAATATTAAAAGAGTTTAATTATTGGGAAAAATTATATTGAGCTATAGCAAATATAAAGCGAAGACAACATTAAAAATATTAAACCGCTATTCTTAAATTAGGGACAATTATTTCTGATATAATATTCTTCAGTAATGATGAGCTGTTATGGGCTATGGTGAAGTGAACACTTGTTTTAGGACATTAAGTTAGATTAATGATTAAACATTGAAAAAAGTTCGAGCAAAAGTCTTAAATATCCTTCTTATTATATAGAGTATATATGGGGTTATTTAAAAAAAAGAGAGTAGCGATAAATGGGCTTGGAAGAATTGGAAAACAATTTTTAATGGCAGCTATTGAGAAAAAGGCAGATTGGGATTTTGTGATTAATCACACAGGAGACTTGGACTTTATTGTTTATAGCTTAAAATATGATTCTGTTCAGCCAAAACCCAAAGAAAAGATAACCCATGATGGGAAATTTCTTTATTATGGGGGAAGAAAGATAATTATATTTAATGAGCTTGACCCCGCTAAACTGCCTTGGACTAAAGAGAAGATTGATTTGGTTGCAGAATGCACTGGACATTTTACTGAAAGAGAGGGGGCTATAAAACATATTCAGGCAGGGGCTAAGAAAGTTTTGATATCTGCGCCTGCTAAAGGGCATGATGTGACAATTGTTTATGGAGTTAATAATAGTGCTTTGAAGAAAGAACATACAATTATTTCTGCTGGGAGCTGTACTACGAATTGTGTTGCACCGATGGTAAAGATAATAAATGATGCCTATGGAATTAAAGCAGGACATTTTGTTACAACGCACGCATATACTTCAACTCAGAGATTAATTGATGGGGTTGATAAGAAAGATGTAAGAAGAGGGAGGGCTGCTGCAATAGATATTGTGCCTTCTAGTTCTGGAGCTTCTCAATCAGTTGTTGAGGCTGTTCCAGAGATTAAGGGCAAGTTGGGGGGATATGCCTTAAGAGTTCCTGTTGTTGATGGAAGTTTTGCAAGCGTTTTTTTAAAAATTGATAAAAAAGCAACAGCTGAAGAGATAAATAATTTGTTTAAGAAAAAAGCAAATGGAGATATGAAAGGAATTGTTGAATATATGGAAGAGCAAATTGTTTCTTCTGATATTATTCATGATTCTGATTCCTGCATATTTGACTCAAATTTTACTTCAGTTATTGATGATTTGATAAGTATTGCAGGATGGTATGATAATGAATGGGGATATTCCTGCAGATTAGTTGATGTTGGAAAATTAATACTTAAATAATTAATTTTTAACTAAAACAAGTTCTACGCCGTCTCTTAGTTTATATTGCCAGTATTGTGAGAGGTTTAAGTTTTGGGGGTTGAAATTATTTTTGTTGTAGATTAGGAGATTATATTCTGTTAAGTTGTTGTAGTTGTTTAGTGATTCTTCGTCTAAATAATTTACATCTTTTCCGTGGAGATAAAATGGAAGAGGCCAATATTCATTTGAAAGAATAAGTATCTTATCTCCTTCTTTGTAATTTTCATTTAGTTTTTCAACTAAATTAAGAATGTCGTTGTCTGTGTGAACATAAGCAAATGTATTTTTTTCTCCTGAGGGATTAATGAAATTTGTGTATATCACAAGAGATAGGAGGTATAGAATTCCAATTGAAAGGAGAAGGTATTTTGATTTTGATTTAATTCTAGTAAATCCAATAGACGCGACTATTGCCATTGGTGCAACTAAATTAATAATGAGCCAGGGAGTCTTATAAGAGATTAGACTGTAGATTAAAAACTGGAGTATGAAAAAAATAGAGAAATTGAATGCGAAAGAGTCTTTTTTGTTTTTGAAACTATAGAATAGTCCTGCTAATGAGAACAAAAGAATTGGCCATTCGTAAGTTATTAAGATTTTAGAATAGAAGAAAAATGGCTTGTCATGACCTATTTCAGTCACACCTCTTTCAACCCAGGGTAAAAATCCTTTGAATGAATCTGTTAGTCCTTGGGGATTTAAACCAAAACCTGTGAAGAATAGGACGTAGATTAGCATAAAAATAAAGAGGGATTTTAGAAGGACTTCTGATTCATCTTTGAAATTGATGGCTTTGAGATTTTTGAAGTTTAGGAGGATTATAATGAAAAAGATAAAGGCAGGAATTATTGCTGTTTCTTTTAGAGTAAACATAAAAGCAAATGCCATTGAAAACATTGGCAGGTATTTTAAGTCTTTTTTATGCAAGAGCAGGGTGAGATAATAAACTGCTAGAATTGTGAAAAATACAAAAACAATTTCATGAATTGAATATCTTGAGTAGTATGTGAGACTGGGAGAAAGTAAAAGAAAAATAGAGGCAAGATAGATTTCCTTTTTTTCTCGAATCTTAAAGATAAATGGCAAGAAGACTAATAATAAACCGAAGAGAGTGGCTGGAAATCTAAGTGCGAATTCACTCACTCCGAATAATATAAAGGAGAGAAAAATTAAATAGAAATAAAATGGACCGTGGTAATTAAGAGGATTATAGATAAAAACTTTATTTTCAAAAATTCCTTGTGTGAAGAAATAGTTAACACCTTCATCATGGTGCAAAATCCTTTCACTTAGAAATGTGAAATGAGAGATAATTGCCAAAAGGATAATTAAGACTAATAAAAAAATAGATAGGTTTCTTTTCATTTATTTTGAACAATTGGGAAATATATAAATTTGTCTGAACTTGTGATGTTACTTTCGCCTCGCTTACACTCGACTCAATTTATTCTTGCTAAATCTTCTCCTCTTGCTCGAAAATTTCGCTGATATTTATTGACAATTATGTGATAAATCCTTACATCGTTAGATTGAGATAAAATGTTGGGTTGAATAGTTTACTTAATAACTTGAAAAGGTTTATAACTTCTTTTTATTATTTATAGTGTGTATAAAAGGGGCAAGATGAAACTTAAAACTTTAAATGATGTTGATGTTAAGGGGAAGAAGGTTTTAATTAGAGTTGATATTAATTCTCCTGTTGTAAATGGATTGATTGAAGATAATCCTCGATTTGAACAAAGTGCTAAGACAATTTCTTACTTGGTTGATAAAGGGGCGAAGGTTGTTATAATTGCACATCAAGGAAGAAAAGGGGATAATGATTTCTTGCCTTTGGAACAACATGCTAAGATATTAACAAAATATTGTGGAAAAAAGATAAGGTATATTGATGAATTGTTTGAAGATAAAGTGTCTGGGGAGATTAATAAGCTAAAAATGGGAGATGGGATATTATTGAAGAATGTTAGAGAATATAATGAAGAAAAAGATTTGATTAATACAGAGAAATATGAACAATTTTGCAAGCAATTTGATTTGTATGTTAATGACGCATTTTCTGTATCGCATAGAAAACAAGGCTCAATTATGATTCCTCCTCGTATTATTCCTGGAGTTATTGGACTTGGGTTTGAGAAAGAGATAAATGCACTTTCTAAACTTGACTTGAATAAAAGTTCTCGCACAGCTCTTTTGATTGGTGGGGTTAAGATTAAAGATTATTTACCCTTGTTTAATATGCTTTCGAAGAAAGACAATATTATAATTGCTTCTGGGGTTTTAGCTAATTTAATTTTAATGGCTAAAGGAATTGATTTGGGTTTTGAGTCTAAATGGCTTAAAGACAATAAATATGATAAACTATTGTCTGAAGTGAAAAAACTTTATGAAAAATATAAGAAACAAATTGTTTTGCCTGTTGATTTTGGTCTTATAGATAAGAAAAAGAAGAGGGTAGATTTGACTATTAGTCAAGTGCCATTTAAGTATAAGATAATGGATATTGGTCCTGCGTCTGTTGAATTGTATAAGAAAGAGTTAGCAAAATGCAAGACAATAATTATGAAAGGGCCATTGGGTTTTTCGGAGATTGAAGAATTTAGTTATGCAACTAGGGAGATTCTTTCTTTTATTTCTAAATTGTCTAAAGAAGGCAAGATATTCTCGATTCTTGGGGGCGGGCATCTTTCAACAACAATGGAGAAATATAAAATTGAGGATAATTTTAATTATATAAGCTTATCTGGGGGAGCGTTCTTGGAATATATTTCTGGGAAGGAGTTGCCTGGGATAAAGGCATTATATCGTTCTTGATTAATAAAGTTTAAAAGGCAAAAAGAGAGATAGTGTGATGACAGAATTTATTATTCATCCGTTAGCACCTGTAATGGATTTGGTAATAGTTGAATATCCTCGTGTTGCAGTAAATACTCGGGATGAATGGCATTATATAAAACATAATTCGCTGTATTTTAGAGATTATGTGAGCTGTATTGCCAGTTCGAGAGAAGATTTAGATGGGGCAGTTAGATTAGTTAGGAATTCTGTAAAGGGAGATGTTTTTTCTAGGCATTATTTAAAATCTTTTGCAGAAGAGTTAGTTAAGATAGGAGAAGAGCATAATTTACGAAATGTGCGATTTATTGGCAAAAAGTATTGCCCTCCAAGAATAAATGAAAAAAGAAAATATTTTCATGAACCAAATCCCATTTATTTTAATTCTAATAAGTTGGAAAATTACGGATAAATTAGGCTTTCATCAAAACTTCTAAAGCTGTTTTGGGATTTTCCGCATTTGCTACAAATCCGCCAGAGTTTACAATGTCTACTTTTGATTTGAAGATTTTTCTTATGTTTAAGGGTGTGACGCCGCCGTCTAATTGAATTGGGAGTTTTGTTAGTTTTCTTAATTGAATTGCTTTTTCTAGGACATTTGGCTGAAATTTCTGGCCTTCTTTTCCAGGGCTTACACCCATTAGGAGGATGCCGTTGAGATTGGGGAGAAAATCTATTATTTTTTTAGTGTGGGTTTGAGGATTTATGGCAATCCAGGCTTGCATTTTATTTTGTTTTATTTTTTCGATTAATTGAGGGATTTTTTCTTTATCTAAAGATTCAAAGTGGAAAATTACTTTTTTGAATCCTTTTTTCTTTAGAAGAGAGATATATTTTTGAGGATTTTTTACCATCAAATGGGCTTCGAATTTGTTTGAGTAATTTTTTAATGAAGGGAGGGCAGATGGGCGAATTCCTTTTGTTTTTACAAATTTTCCGTCCATGAAGTCTATTTGGATTTCCCTTAAGATTTTTATTAATTTAAAAAATCGTTCATTAAATTCTTTTTTATTGGTTGCAAATATAGTTGGAATTATTCTTCTCATTAGAGTAGATGGAATTTGCTATTAATAAGACTTTTTGTTTATTGTAGTGGGGAGGAGATTGTAAGGAGTAGTTAGGTGCTCCCTGGATCTGGACCACTAAGAACAATAGGAGGAATATATGTTAAAATTTTTTCTTCAAATACAACGACGGATTCGTATAAAAGAATGACATCTCCAAAAGAGTTTTTTATATCAAACAAGAAATCTCTAAATTCCTCAGTATTTTTTACATGGACATCTAACATAACATTATACAAACCGACAGTATTTGTAACATAGTAAACATATTTATTATTCTTACAATACTCGATAAACCTATTTGCTCTTTCTTCAGATACTGATTTAAATTTAATCAATAATAAATGCCATTGTATCCCCAGTTTATGAACATTTATCTTGAGTCTGAATCCTTGAATTATTTTTTCTTTCTTTAATTGTTTTAATCTATGATGAACAGTGTAGAGCGGATGTTTAGTAATCTCTGATAATTCAGTCACGGGCATTCTAGCTGATTGATTTAATGTCCTTAAAATGGTTTTATCTATATTATCTAATATTTGAATCTTATTTTTAGGTGTTGTCTTGAGAGATTCTTGAGTAGAGGGTCTTACAAATTTATAACCAACATGCTCTGCTTTAATAAGTGTTGTAAATGTGTATTCATGAAGATGTTTACCAAAAAGTCTTTTTAATCCTTCAAGTTGCTCATTAAACTGTGCTATTGTCTTTGAGCAAAAAAGAAGAACTGCATCCCATCTTCCAACACCAGTAATCAACCAAGCAATGTGTGGCAATTTTAATATTTTTTTATAAATCTCATTTTCTTCATTTAAGTTTAGTCCAGTTAATTGAACAAAAACGTAATAGGAATCAAAACCTAACTTCCCCACATCTAGCATAGTGTAATAGTTTTCTACTATGCCTTCTTCTTTTAGTCTATTCAAGCGATACCTAACTACTTGTTTACTTGTTCCTACTTTCTTTCCTATTGCTGCTTCAGCTAATCTTGCGTCTTCATCAAGAACTGCTAAAATTTTCTTGTCTAAGGCATCTAATTCCATTATTTTAACATAATGATATATAGTTTATAAATATTGTCATTTAGTTAAAATATTGATACATTAAGTTTATTATTATAAGATTATTATACTTATTATGGTAAAATCAAACCTTGAAGATAAAGTAAGAATCAGTAATTTAGTTACAGCTCAAAAATTAAATATAACGGGATGTAAATATAATGGAACAAGAAGTAACAAGTTTTAAAGATTTAGGAGAGATTATACGTAATGCACCAGAATTTAAATTAGATAGGTTCCATACGACGGAAACAAGATTGGGAGAATTATCAATCGAGAGTTTGAAAGCTGAGTATGGAGGCAATAAGGTGATTATTGATTGGTTATCGGTTGGAAGATTTGAAGGTTGGAAAGGTTTCCGTGATGAATTTCTACATGGTATTTCTGGTTTGAAAGAAGGAAAAATTAAGTCAGATTACCATTATCATGATCCCACTTCAGAGATTCAAGAAATGAGAAAGATAGCATTGGTCGCTCGTAAAAAATATTTATCACAGATGAAAATATAGACAAAAAATATAATCTTTATTATAAAAATTTTTTGAATAAAATGGGACTAGAAGACAAATTAAAGCAAGTTGGAAAAAGAATTTCCGAAACTACTTGGAAAGGTCTTGAATACGGGGCAGATTCAGTTTTGCGTGGTTACGAAAGAATGCACTCCGCATATCCTCTTGTTACCAATTACCTATCATCTGCGGTTGGAACTGTCGGAGGAGACGCGATAGCTAAACAATTTACTGATAATCCGGATGTAACGCCAAGAGATGTGGCATTTACAGCTACTGCAGCAATAGCCTACAGTTACTTAGCTCCAAAAATGATTGAATGGTCAACTAAAGCAACAAACAAGATTAGTGAATCATGGAAGGCATTAAAGAGTAATGAAACAACTCCTACTTTGTTCAATACTGCTTTATTAACAGCCATGTATTTCCCAGTTAACATGGCTTATTGGAATTACTTGACAATCAAGAATGAAGCTTCTATTGCACTTGAAGACAACATAGCTGGTGCGATTACTTTAGGGATTGCAACAATTCCCTATCTGGCTGCAGATTATTTAGCAATAAAAAAATTTAGTCAAGCTAAAACTCAAAAATGGTTACGTCCATTTTATAGTGGAGTTGAACTTATATGGAATACTCTTTTTGCTGGTGGAAACTATTTAGCTAAAAAATTTAATAGATGATGGTTAAGTGCTCCCCAGACCTCAGCATCGATAAGACTTTGGAGACTTTAACATTCGGTAACATACCCCCCACGATAAGTTAAACTTTAATGAATACGCCTTTAAATAAAAAAGAATTATCTGTAAGACTTCTGTCTCTTGGCTCTTGCTTTTGAATCGCCGGGTTTTCTTGTTTCTTTTCTTCTTGAATCTAAGACAACCATGTTTCTGTCATAGTGGATGAATGCTTTTTTAAGAGTGTCGGAACTTGTTATTTTTAGTAAGGCTTTTGCTATTCCGAGACGAGCAGCTTGGATTTGTGCTTCTTTTCCACCGCTTTGAGTGACTATGTGGAAGTCATATGGCAAGTCTCCGCCAAGTTCTGCTTGATATATTCGGATTGGTTCTGAGAGAGCTAATCTATGAAAAAGAGAAAGTTCTGTGTGGGGAAGCATATTGTAAAAAATATTTCCGCTTCCTTCTTTTATATAGACTTTTGCGACTGCTGTTTTTCTTTTACCTGCAATTAATGGCATTATATTTTTTGTTTTCATATTCTTTCTGAAAGCTCCTTTACAGTTATTGGCTTAATCTTTAAGGGTTTTATTAATTTTATTTTTTCTGCTGATTCGTATTCTTTTGGTGTATCATTGTAGCAGATTATTCTTTTTAGGGCTTCTATTCCTCTGCCTTTCTTATAATCAAGCATTCCTCTAATTGTTCTTTTTACTAATCTGAATGGCTCTTTAGGAAAATGTGGGCCTTTACGAGCCGCTCCGCCTCTTGCTCTGGATTCTTTATACTCATCGATTATTCCTATTTTTCTGCCTAAAATTAAAAGTTTATCGCAATTGACAATGACAACTGATTTTCCTAACAGGGACTGCTTTGCCGCATAGCTTGCTACTCTACCTAAAACAGCACCTTCTCCGTCAATTATTATTTTGATTGTCATCTTATTATTTTTATACCCTCGGCTTTTGGATTTTTCTTTATTTCTTGAAATATTGTAACGAATTCTGATTTAGAACTTTTTAATTTTTCAGCAGCTTGTTTTGAGATAGATAAAGCGCAGAGCCTGATTTTTTTAGTTAAATTACCCTTACTAAGAATTTTTCCTGGAACAATTATTGTGTCTCCTAACGAGACTTTATTCTCGAGTTCGTAGAGGTTTCTCTTTGATTGTTTTCTTGTTGAAGAAGAGAGAATCTTTGCCATATCTTTCCATGCGTCGTGCTTCATTGCAAGAGAGATTGTTTCAACTAACTCAAAATTTGTTTTCTTTTTTATCCTTAATTTTATTTTTGTCCTTGAAACCATAAAAGATGAGTTATTTATTGTCTATTTAAAGTTTACTGAATGAAAAGCTTTTTATACTATAGTGTGTATTAGTATGTATCTTGATTTTACCCACGTGGTAAAATTAGATAAGAGAAATAAATTAAATGAATTAGTGAGACTAAATGACATGTCAAATAAGATAAGAGTTAATATCACGGTGGATAAGATTTTATTAGATAGGGCTAAGAAGAAATTGGGTTTATTTGGGGGAAAACTTAGTGGGTTGTTTAATGCTTATCTTTTAGAATTTGTTAATAGCATGGAGAAATCTCCTTCGGCGAATTATGAGAATGTTATTCTGAGAATAACCGAGATGGAGAAGAGGTTGGTGCATATTGAGAAGAAATTGAAATAAGGGTAAAACTTGGGAGATTGATAAGATAATATTATACGCACATAATTATAACTTAGAAGATGAAAATCTTTAAATACCATGTTTTGTATGACGAGAGATAAAAGAGAGGAATTATATGGTAAACAAATGTATCTATTGTAAAAGTGAAATAGCTAAGGATTCTGTTGTAGATGTATGCAATCGATGCGGTCTTAGCGTTTGGGGAGAGAAAATGTTTAAGGCAATAGTTAATAATATGGAGCAGGCGAGGGAAGTTGGGAACTTATATCAAGGAAGTGTTACCGAAGAAGCTTTGCCTGACAAATTTGGCTCTAAAAATAGATAAAGAAATTGCCTAAAATTTTGCTATCTCCACAGCAAGCTACGGAGTATTTCCCGCAAAATTTTTTGCTTCGCGACCGACAATTTCTGTCTTTTTAAATTGGCGCAGCAAGCTGGCGGGGTATTAAACCCAATTTAAAAATAAAAAGGAATGCCTGTTTTAGATTATAATGATAAAGAATAAACTTCTAAATGCTTTCAAAAATGCAATAGACAATTGAATTAATAATTATAGAAAACTGCGTAAATTATAGCTCATTTTGTACGCAGTTCTCTAATGGATAGACTGCCCCTTTATGTGCTATAAGCAATGCAGTTATCCATATCTTGATATGATTTTTATTCTTGATGTGATTTTACATAACTACATAAAGTTAGATTGAACTGTAAAAATGTCTAATGACCTTGCAATAAAATATAGGATTGTGAATAATATCATATATGCCTCAATAATGTTATATTTGCAATTTAATAATAAGAGGAGGGTTTCTTGTTTTTAGTTGAAAAATCTAGTTATTCTTAGACGGGCAAATCTTTAAATACCTTAATCTTTAATAATTTTTATGTTAAAGCGAAAATCTCAAAGGCAGAAAGGAAAGATTTCATTTACAAAATATTTCCAGGAATTCAAGGAAGGCGATAAAGTAGCGGTAGTTAGAGAAGTAAGCTTACCTATAGGATATCATAGAAGGCTACAGGGAAGGACAGGGACAGTTATAAAGAAAAGAGGAGACTCTTATGAATTAGAAGTATATGATTTAAATAAGAAAAAGAGATATTTTATAAAACCAGTTCACTTAAAGAAAATAGGAGTAAAAAATGATAATTGATAAAAAATGTCTGACAATGGGAGAAGTATTTGAGCAGGTAAAAGATGAAGAAGGAAAAGAAATTTTAGTTAAATATTTGAAGAAGTTTAATAAGGCTAGCAAAGAAGAAGCTAAAAAGATTAGAGAGGGTATGGTTGAACTTAATAATCCTAAAGTAAAAGAATATCATATTGCTAAAGTGATAGACTTTCTTCCAGATACATCTGAAGAGATAAATAAAATATTTATTGATTCTAATCTAAATGAGGAAGAAACTAACAAGATAATTGAGATTGTTAAAAAGGCTTAAATATGATAGATAAAGATGAGTATGCTATAATTCTGGATTTCTTACCTTACGGGTATCCTATGGGCAATAGACCTCTTCCTATAGCTCAGGCAGTTGGCGAGAAAACAATGATACTACTTGAATTAATGCCTAGAAGAGGAATAATATTAGAGCAAAAAGAAAAGGTTTATATAGGCCCGGATAAAAGAGATAAGATACATTATATCGGAGGAAGACTTTCCTTTGATAAAATAACTGAAACTGCTAAGATCCAACTTGCGGAGTTCATAGGAGAAAAAGTTGCGGAGCAGGAAAAGAAATATATAGATTTCTTTAACAAAGCTCAGGCAATAAATACGAGACTGCATCAAATTGAACTTCTACCGGGTTTTGGAAAAAAGCACACTCAAGATATAATTGCAACTCGTGAAGAGAAGCTTTTTGAATCTTTTGATGACATAAGAAACCGAGTCAAGAATATACCTGATCCGAAAAAAGCGATTGAGAAGCGCATTTTTGACGAAATGGCTGAAAAGCAGAGATTTCATTTATTTGCAAGATAAAAATGGCACAACAAAACGTACAAAAAAAACCTGTTGAAGAGAAACAACAAAGCGTAAGCAGAAGGCCTGTTGAAGAAAGAATAGAAACGCTAGTTAGAATTATGGGGCAGGATATTCCTGGTTCGAGGAATATTTATGCTGGATTAACAAGAATAAAGGGAATATCCTGGACAATATCCAATGCTGTTTGTGTTAAATTAAACATACCGAGAACTAAAAGAATAGGGGACTTTACAAAACCAGAAATACAAAAAATAGAAGAATTTATTCGAGAGTTAAAAATACCAGACTTCTTAAAAAATAGAAAATATGACCCTGAGACTGGAGAAACAAAACATTATTTTGGGACAGATTTAGATATGAAGAGAGAATTAGATATAAAGAAAATGATAAAGATGAAAAGTTATAAAGGAACAAGACATACATCTGGTCTTCCTGTAAGGGGACAAAGAACAAGATCACATTTTAGATCAAAAATAAATAAGAAAGCTGTTGGAATTAAGAAGAAGGAGAAAACCAAATGAAAAGAAAAAAGAAATTATTCTCGCGACCAAGAAAGGCATTTGAATCGTCAAGAATAGCCGAGGAGAATGTCCTTGTTAAAAAGTATGGATTGAAAAATAAAAAAGAAATTTGGAAAACATTGGCTAAATTAGATTATTTTAGAAAGAGAGCAATGGCGTTGGCAAGAGCGGACTCTGGGGAGCAGGAAGTATTTCTTAATAAATTAAAAGAAATAGGAATTAATGTAAGTTCTATATCGGATGTTCTTGGGCTTAAGGTTGAAAATCTTTTAGATAGGCGTATTTCAAGCATCCTTTTTGATAAAAAACTTGCCAGCACAACAAAACAAGCAAGACAAATGATAGTTCATAAGAGAGTTCAAGTTGGAGATTGCATCGTTAATGCTCCAAGTTATTTTATGCCAGTTGCTTTAGAAAATAAGATATTGATAAGAGAATCAAAGCCTAAAAAAGAGAAAGAAATTAAGGAGGAAGCACAATGAGTGAAGAAGCTGCTGAACAAGTAGAAATTAAAGAGGAAAAGGCTGTAGAAAAGAAAGTTAAAGAAGAAAAACTTGCTGAAGAGGTTAAGGTTAATGAAGAAAATAAAATTAAAAAGAAAAAAGAAGATATAACTGGGATAGCTTATGTTTTTAGTTCTTCAAATAATACTATTGTTCATATAACTGATCTTGTTGGAAATACATTGTCAAGAGTAAGCGGGGGAATGATTACAAAACATTCAAGATTAAAATCAAATCCTACAATTGCTATGTTCGTTGCTAAAAAAGCAGCAGAAAGACCAAGAGATTTAGGAATAACTAGTCTTTATATTAGAATGAGAGCAAAAACAGGGGCAATAGGACATGGGCCTGGGTCGCATGCTGCTGTTAAAACATTAAGTAAGGAAGGATTTAGGATTATAAACATACTTGACTCGACAAGAGTTGCAAGAGGCGGACCTAAGAAGAAAGGAGGCAGGAGAGGAAGAAGAGTCTAAAGGTTTAAAAGACTTCTTTTCTTAAAAATAACATGGATGTCATTCAAGAAACAAATGAAAAATTGATTGTTAGGATGGAGGCAAATGAGCCTTTGTTTAATGCAATAAGAAGAAGTATTCCTGAAATTAAAGTTTTAGCTATTGATGAAGTTGAAATGTTTAAGAACGATTCTGCACTTTATGACGAGGTTTTGGCACATAGAATTGGGTTGGTTCCATTTAAGACAACAAAAGATATGAATGATAAGACTAAGATAGAACTTAAACTTGTTAAGAAAGGACCTTGTACAGTTTATTCTGGGGATTTTGAGGGCGACGCTGAACTTGTCCACGATAAGATTCCATTAACAATACTTGGAGAGGAACATAAATTAGAACTTGTGGCAACAGCAACACTTGGAAAAGGATTGGAGCACGCAAAATACATTCCTGGATTGTGTTATTATAGACATATTCTTGAAGTTAGTTCTGCGCCAAAGATTGATGCAATTGTTGAAAAATCTAAAGGTGCTATAAAAGCTGTTAAAAAAGGAAGCAAATGGTTATGTGATTTAGAAGGCGCTGAAATTGAAGATATAAGAACAATTGATAAGGCTGCTGTTGCTGATTCTAATGAAATGTTGTTTATTATAGAATCTTATGGGAACATGTCTGCAAAAGATATTTTATTGAAGGCTATTAAAGCTTTAGAAGAAAATTTGGATGCGTTTGAGAAAGAGATTAAGTAATTCTAATTGATAGGGAAAATACAATTTTTATTATTAATGAATAAGTTATGTTTTTCACTCTTTTTAGGTATTAGGTTATAACTAAAGTTATGATAGGATTGTGTTAATTGCAATAAGCTGGCGGGCTAGAATTATTTTACTTTAGCATAAACTATGTCATCCATGAATTTGCCATTTTTCAATTTATTTTTCTTCAAAATCCCTTCTAGTTTGTAACCGGCCTTTTCTAAAACTCGTGCAGAGGCTTTATTGAATGTCCGAACATTTCCAGAAATTCTTTTTAGATTGTATTTTTTGAAGAAATATTCAGTAACTATTTTTACGGCTTTAGTGGTAATACCCTTGCCTCTGCACTTATTTGCAATCCAATAAGATATTATTGCCTTGTGTCCTTTTACAATATCATGTATTCCGATACTGCCAACACATTCGCCATCAATATTAATAATAAAACTCTCGGAATTTTTGCTTTTTTCAGAAAATTCTTTTTTAGCTTCCTCGAGATTTTTTGGCATAGACATAAAATTCCTGGCAGTATCTTCATCTAATTGATTTTTATACCAGGATTGCAAATCACTCTTTTTCTTAGGCCTCAAAATAAATTTGGGATTTTGAGATTTTAGTATCATAATACTATATAAATTGAAAAATGATTTATATATTTATGTAAAACGCCCGCCTGCTTACTAGAGATTTTTCCCTTCGGGAACATTGCATTAAAATCTCGTCCTCATATTCGTTCGGAGAAACCAACAGGTGCTTAAACGGTTCATTCGCCTTGCATGCTCATTTACCCAAATTTTTGCTTCGCAAACAACATCGCTTAATCGCGATGTTAAACTCAATAAAAAAATCAGCTAAAATATAATTGGGCTTTATCAAGGAGGGGGGTAATACAGTAGTTGAACATTTTTAAATAAATGGGGAAGCTCCAAAGCCGCTTCCCCATAACCTCTTTGCATAATTAGCTGGATACTTCAATAAAAAGGACAATGTGTACTTAATAATTTTATAGATGAGAATGATATTAATTTAGTTTACAATAATATGGGAGAAATTAGAAATTATTGCCTGCTGAAAGCGGCAATAATTTCATGAGTTCTCTGGCGAAGCCAACTATTTTTTATTTAATAAAGGTAAATGGTTATCTACTGAGTAATATTCAAAATGTTTATAAGTTCTCTATTGATTGCTAAACTATTGCGGGGATGCCGGAGCGGTCAAACGGGCTACCTTGAGGTGGTAGTGGCTTAGTGCCTACGCAGGTTCGATTCCTGCTTCCCGCATTTCATAGCCGTAGGCTATGCTGTAAGCAGTGGCTCGTGCATACGCAGATTAATTGCGAAGCAAACTAATTGTTTCTTTGAACTACTTTAATCATGTAAATGTTGAAGTTACCAAGATTTATTTAATCTTGAGAACATAGAATGTTTCTTTACAAAGAAAGCTTGTATTTTGATTCCTGCTTCCCGCATTTATGCTTAATTCATTAAGACAACAAAGCTTAAAATATAGAGAATCTATCATTTAAGATGACAAAAGAGCTAGAAGAAATCAAAAGGAAGGTCATTCCAATATTAATAAAACATAATGTAAAAAGAGCAGGCATATTTGGAAGTTATGTTAGAGGAGAACAAAAGAATAAAAGTGATGTGGATATTTTAGTTGAAGTAAATAAAGAAGTAGACTTGATAGATTTTATTCGACTTAAAAATACATTAGAAAGGACCGTGAAAAAAAAAGTGGATTTAGTGGAATATGATTGTATTCGTAAAGAAATAAAGCAAAATATTCTAAAAGAAGAAATGCCAATAATATGGTAAAAAGAGATTACAAACTTTATTTAAATGACATAAGGGAGAGTATAGCTCAAATAGAAAAATATATGCTCGGTGTTTCAGAAGAGGTTTTTAGAAAAGATAAAAAGTTACAAGATGCAATAGTAATGAGGATTATGATTATTGGAGAGGCAACTAGAAATTTGCCTAAGGTCCTTAAAGAAAAAAATAGAGAAGTTCCCTGGTTTGAAATTGCGCAGTTTAGAGATTTAATTGCCCATTCTTATTATGAAGTTAGTTTAAATCGTATCTGGAGCACAATAAATGAGAGAATACCTGTAATAAAAGAAAAGTTGAAAAATATTTCTTTAGTTTGACGTTAATTAGCAACCTATAAAAACAGTCCTTCTTGGATTATAATATGGCATTTGGAAACAGAGAGAAGAAAGATTTGATTTTTGCAGGATTTATGATTTCCTTAGCATTTGGCATCTTGTTTGCTGGAGGGGGGAGTGCACTGCTATCATTTAATTATTTAATTTTTATTGGATTTATTCTTGCTTTTTTTACGGCAGGAATTGGATTTTTGCTTCATGAATTAATGCACAGGTATGTTGCTAGGAGATATGGACTTAGAGCAGAGTTTAGGGCATTTAATTCGATGTTATGGATGACATTGCTCTTTTCTTTTTTTGGTTTTATTATTGCTGCCCCAGGAGCGGTTTTTATTAGCGGAAGAATGGATAAAGAGAAAAATGGAAAGGTTTCTTTGGCTGGACCATTGACAAATATTATTTTGGCGATAGTGTTTTTAATTGGTTTGATTGCTGTTAGCAAAAGTGGTTTTTTAGGTATTTTTTTCAGTTTGGGGCTATCAATAAATTCCTTGCTTGGAGCATTTAACATGATTCCTGCAATGCCTTTTGATGGTGCGAAAGTGTTGGCTTGGAATAAGGCGGTTTATTTTATTGTCTTAATATTTGCAATTGGTTTATTTTTTTCTAGTTGGTTTTTTTAATAAAAAACCCAATCGCGGCAGAGCTGCGAGGTTTAACACCCAGTTTGAGCAATTAAAAAATTATTCTTTTAACTCTCTTGGAGAAAAATTTGGAAAATGCTTAATATAAGAAGAAATCATGTTTTCCAAACAATTTAATGAAGAGGCCAATAGATTGATTGCTTTGTCTCTATTGGATAGTTCAC
>Ga0209542_10007352_pt1 | contig 21019 bp, 21 predicted proteins | sample RifCSPhighO2_01_FD_184028 | JGI IMG/M metagenome (GOLD analysis project Ga0209542, IMG submission 184028) | Soil microbial communities from Rifle, Colorado - Rifle CSP2_plank highO2_0.1 (SPAdes) (version 2) | ecosystem: Environmental > Terrestrial > Deep subsurface > Rock core/Sediment ... | reverse complement strand
CCTTAAGAGGGATCTGCTCTACCATTGAGCTATGGGCGCTTAATAAAATATTTTCTTTTTGTTAGCTCTCTGCGCCTGGAGGGATTCGAACCCCCAATAACTGCTTCGAAGGCAGTCGTGATATCCATTTCACCACAGGCGCGCAAAAATCTTTTGTGAGCGTATCATTACCAGGATGTAAAATCAATATCACATTATATCAAAAAAAAGACACCCCAACGGGGCGTCTCTACACATATACATTCTTATTTCAAAGCATCTTTTAATGCTTTTCCTGCTTTAAACTTTGGAACCGTAACTGCAGGGATTTGAATTTTTTGCTCTGGATGTTGCGGATTAACACCAGTACGCGCGGCGCGCATTTTTGAAGAAAATGAACCAAATCCTGTGAGCACCACTTCATCACCCTTTTTGAGTGTTTCTGTGATAAGCGCGGTCAAAGCGTTCAACGCATCTTCTGCCTGACCTTTTGAGATACCCACCTTTTCGGCAAGTTTCTCCGCGAGTTCTGCTTTATTCATACGACAAAGATGTCTCCTCGGAAGATTCTCCCAAACCTACCAAAAGGAGAACGTAAATTAATATTCCTCTATTGATTGTTCTATTGTCTCCGCCTTGTCGGCGGATCGCCGTAAAGGCGATTATTATTATATCGTTTTTCCCACTCACCTATAGACATCACATTATGAAATAGCACTTGAGGCGCCACAGGAATGGATGGGATGCGCAGTCCTGCAGCAGAGAAAACCCGCAGATGTATCCGTAGATACATTGAGGATTTTTCTCTGCAAAGGACAAGCAGATCGCCATTCCCGTGGATGGATCAATGATATTTCATAATGTGATGTCTATATGGGTATAACTAATATAACAATGTAACAATAAAGCAATATCGTGTATATTAGCGTACTTCAACAATTCGGTCTACCCTTTCAATGTGCACACACTTTCCTGTTTCAGTATCAATACTCGCAACCACCGCATTCATTTGAGCCACCCCCTCCTCTTTAAGTGTATAGTTTGCACTTAAATTGGTCAAGAACTGGGAAACCGCCTCTTCACGTGCTACCCCAATCACACCATTATAATCCCCTGTCATCCCCAAATCAGTCACATACCCCGTCCCATCAAGCAGTACCCTGGTATCAGCAGTCGCGACATGCGTATGAGTGCCAAATACAAGCGAAGCGCGGCCATCAGCATGCCAACCGAACGCGACTTTTTCACTCGTTGCTTCAGCATGAACATCAACAATAACTACTTTGATATCGTCGCCAATCTCGGCGAGCGCGCGATCAAAGCCATGAAACGGATTTGCATACTTTTCCTTGAAAAACGCCTGACCGATAACATTCACCACCGCAATGCGAACACCTCCCACTTCTGTAATCACAAACCCTTCGCCTGGCACGCTCACGCCCTGCTCTGCCCAGTTATACGGACGAATAACTGCCATTTGCTTTGTATCCATCACAGTCATGCCTTCTGGTTTTTTGTTCATGTGATTACCCGTGGTAAACACATCAACACCAACGTCTGCCACTTCTTTTAACGTCTCATACGAAAACCCTTTGCCATGAGCAATATTTTCTCCATTGGCAATCACCAAATCAATATCGTATTCTTTTTTAATGCCAGGTAATATCTGAACCAAAGTCCTGCGCCCTATTTTCCCCACAATATCACCAATGGCAAGTATTTTTATAATCATACAAAGTTATTTATGAGTTTATCTCGCGTATTCCACAACGCGCGTTTCACGAATCACAGTCACGCGAATCTCTCCTGGATATTTTAATTCCTCTTCTATCTTTGACGCAACATCGCGCGCAAGTTTCACTGCCTCTAAATCATCCATATCCTCTGGTTTCACAAAAATCCTAACTTCCCGGCCTGCCTGAATAGCATATACTTTTTCAACACCAGCAAATGAGGACGCGACATTTTCAAGTTCTTGCAAACGCTGGATATAATTTTCATACGTGTCCTTACGCGCGCCAGGCCGCGCGCCTGATATAGCATCTGCGGTTTTAACAATAATATCTTCAAGAATTTCAACATTATCTTCATGATGCGTAACGGCAATGCGGGAAATAGTTTCCGGCAAACCATACTTTTTTAAGATTTCATATCCTAATTGGGAGTGCGCGCCTTGCACCTCATGATCAACTGCTTTACCAATATCATGCAATAACCCGCCTTTCACGCATACTGTCACATCAGCGCCCAACTCCTGCGCAAGCAATTTTGAAAGCAAAGAAACCTCAACAGAATGCTGAAGCACATTTTGGCCATAACTGGTGCGATACTTAAGCCGACCTAAAATTTGTAGTAATTTTTTATCAAGCCCAGCAACACCGACTTCGTATGCGGCTTCTTCGCCTGCGCGCAGAATATCTTTTGCAAGATCTTTTTTTGCTTCTTCAACTGCTTCCTCAATCCTTCCCGGATGAATACGGCCATCTAAAATAAGTTTATCCAACGCGCGCTTCGCAAGATGGCGACGGATAGGATTAAACCCGGAAACCAAAATAGTATTAGGAGTATCGTCAATAATGATTTCCGTCCCGGTAATTTGTTCTATTGCTTTAATATTCCGCCCCTCTTTACCAATAATCCTGCCTTTCATTTCTTCATTCGGAAGGGTTATCACTGTTGTGGTCGTTTCTGTTGCATGAGATGAAGCAATACGCTCCATAGCAGAACTCAAAATTGCTTTTGCCTTCATTTCTATCTCACTGGTTGACCACTGATCCAACTTACGGATACGCACGGCAAGTTCGTCTTTTGCCCGATGCTCCATATTTTCAAAAAGCACCTGCTTTGCCTCGTCCATAGAAAGCCCTGCTATTTTTTCCAGCTTTGCGACCTGTTCCTCGCGAATCGTCTGAATCTGCGCTTTGGTATCATCAAGTTGTTTTGACTTATCCTCCAGCGATTTATTTTTACTCTCTATTTCAAGAAGCTTTTTATCAAATATCTCCTCGCGCGTTTCAAGCCGTTTGCGCGCATCTTCAATCTCGCGCCGTCTTTGCTGTTCTTCTTTCTTTGCTTCTTCAGCAACCTGAAGCGCCTTGTCTTTTGCCTCTACAAATAATTCTTTTTGCTTCTGCTTTGCTTCGTTAAGAATTTGCTCGGCTTTTGATTCTGCGGAATCAACACTGCGCGTTGCAATCATTTTACGATAGGCATAGCCAACTGTGCCACCAATGCCAAGCGCTATAATTGGGATAATAAAAAACAATGGGGTCATAGGACTCTACCATTGCAGGACTCTATTTAGACACTCAACTAAACGGGATAAAAAACCGCATTCAAACTGCGCCGCGCAAAACGGCATTAAAGCGATTACAGCAAAGAGTGAGGTTTAACATCGGTCAAAAAAAGCGTACCCATAACACACCCATTCCCATTTTAGAGTCAAATAGTGAATAAACAAAGCCAATCTCACAGAACTTCAACCATACCACCCCTTACACATACCCATAATTCTGCAATGGAAAAATGAATTAACAAATTATCGAATTTCAAAATACCATACTCTGTTAAAATATTCAAGTTCGCAAAAACACAGCCCCCTATGATGAATGAGGGCTGGCAGTAACGATTTTATCTATCAACCCGTATTTCTTCGCTTCTTCAGGCGTAAGATAGTAATCACGGTCAGTGTCTTTTTCAATTTTAGAAAGCACCTGACCTGTATGCTTGGAAAGAATTTTATTCAAACGATCCTTGGTTTTGAGTATCTGTTCTGCTGTAATTTTGATATCTGCCGCCTGACCTTCTGCGCCACCCATAACCTGATGCAACATCATCACTGAATTGGGCAAAGCAAATCGCTTCCCCTCCGCGCCACCGGCAAGCAACACTGCCGCCATTGATGCCGCCATCCCTACGCAAATAGTCATAACATCAGAGGACACATATTGCATGGTATCATAAATCGCAAACCCGGCGCTTACCGCTCCACCAGGAGAATTTACATATAATTTAATGTCTTTTTTAGAATCCTGACTATCTAAAAACAACAGTTGCGCAATAATCGTATTGGCAACACCATCATCAATCGGGCTTCCTAAAAAAATAATTCTTTCTTTTAGCAGGCGAGAATAAATATCATACGCCCTTTCGCCATAATGCGTTTTTTCTATAACTGTTGGGATGAGATACATATAAATAGATTAAAAATAAAAAAGTAAAAACCAAAAATGTATTATTTTTACTTTTTGCTTTTTAATTTCAAATTACCTGCCATCCCTCCTCTATTTCCAATAACTTCCCTTTTAAAGAGAACCCTGATGCTTTTTTGTGCCCCCCACCTCCAAAAAACGTGGCAATTGCGGCGACATCAACATCATCGCGCGTAGTGCGCAAACTCCCTTTAATGGTACCGTCAGACAACTCCATCAAAACCATGCCTACACGAATATCTTTCACAACATTCATAATATTTGCGACTCCTTCAAGGTCATCTTCTTTTACACCACACTCAAAAAGGTCATCTTGAGTAATACATGCAATCGCTACACCATAGTGCTTATGATACTTCAATTTACTCAATACCTTACCCCATAAACGCAGAGTTGCCATATCCTCAACCGCTCGAAATGTATGATTCATAATAGTAGAGAGCTGTGCTCCACATGCCAACAAATCACTCGCAACAGCAAGCGCCTCATAATTTGTCGCTCCATTGGAAAATGAACCTGTATCAGTCAAAATTCCGGTTAAAAGGCATGTCGCCATATCAGGTGTCATGGGCTCGCCAACCGCCTTTAAGTAGGTATACACCATCAAACAACACGCTGAAGCGTTTTTATCTACCCAATTCACCGTGCCAAATTCATCATTTGTATAATGATGATCAATCACCGCAATGGGCGTGCCTTTCTCGCGCCATGCCTCAATAGTATGTTCAATGCCTGCCTGACGAGCATCAGAAGCATCCAACGCTACAATAAAATCCGCATCACCTTCTAATACTTCAATTCCATGTCGAATACGCTCCGCGCCAGGCAAAAAGGAAAATGTATTCATAACCGGAGCAGGAAGCCATATGGTATGAGAAACACCCCGCGCTGACAAATAGAGAGAAAAGGCAAGAAGCGCCCCGGTGGCATCTCCGCAATTTTTATGCGAAACAATAAGAATATGATTCGCACGAAGACACAGTGTATGAATACGGTCTATAATTTGATCCGTATGTGTCATATATTCTTGCAATCAATCTCCTCCTCGTGCTCCTTTAAGAGTATCTAAAAGTTCCTCCATTTCAAGCGCCTGCTCGCCAGTAACATCTTCAACAAATATCACATGAGGGATTTTTTTTAGCTGAATATCATGGGACAGATGATGTTCTAATACGCGCGCTTTCCGCGTGAGCAAGTCAATAGCTGTTTGCGTATACGATACAGGGATCACAGAAACCCATACCTTACATACTGATATATCGGCAGATGTTTTCACTCGCGTAAGAGTAACCAACGCATCACGCGAAAATTCAATATCACGAGCGATACTACTGCTAAGGTGACGATGAATTAAAGAATCAACTTGCTCCATGCGGTGCCCAGCCATATAACAAACCATTATAATGATAATGTCCTCTTTCTCATTTCAATGCTGTACCCAACAAGGATATCCTTTTCTTGAACCTCGCAATCAATACGGATTTTTGCACCGAATTCACTTCCTGATTTTATCTGTGGCACTGGTTGTTTCCCCATTTGAAGTTCTATAACCTTTCCTTCTCCAATATATTCACGGCCACGCATCACGCGAACGATCATCTGCTGTCCTAGTATACCATCCTCCACTCTACCACCGATAATCACATCTTTGCCTGCATTTTTAAACAACGCAACAATCACTGCCCGCGCCATCACATGCTCTATCTCTTCCGGGTCAAGCAATGCTTCAAGCTTTTCTTTCACAAAATCCAATAATTCGTAAATAACAGAAAATTGATGCGGCTCTATTCTGTGTTCAAGAGATGATAATACATCTTTACCTGCCTGGCTCACTGTCACATTAAACCCCAATAAATCAGCTCCCAAATCAGATGCCTGCTTTACATCGCTTTCAGTAAAATCACCCAACCCCTGATGAATAACTTTCACGCGCACAGACGGGTCATTCAATTTTGATAATGATGAAATAATCGCTTCAAGGGAACCAATCACATCTGCCCGTAAAATCACAGGATATTCTTTTACCACACGTTTTTCATCATTATCATCTACTGTATCTTTGCGATGATGAGATGATGACGTGTCTTCATTAATATGAATTCGGAAATCACGCTGTTTTTTGATATGCCTCAAATGCGCGACTTCTTCGCAAATATCACCCACTGACGCTGATGTTTTCAACCCGATAATTTTCACCGGCATCGAGGGAGGAGCTTCCAAAACCCGTTCGCCTCGGTAGTCAATCATGGATTTTATTTTCCCATACGCATTGCCAACCACCACACTCGTGCCTACACGCAATGTGCCGGTATGAACCAAGATAGTTGCAACCGGCCCTTCCCCCTTGTCAACACGCGCTTCTACAACAGTTCCACAAGCAGGAGCAGTAGAATCTGCTTTAAGCTCTTCAAGATCCGCGACTAACAAAATGGTCTCTAATAACTCATCAATACCTATTTTCTTTTTCGCGGAAATCAACGCGCACACCACTTTCCCGCCCCAATCTTCAGGCAAAAGATTGAGTTCCGTAAGCTGTTGTTTAATGCGATCAGTATCTGCGCCTTCTTTATCAACTTTGTTGATTGCCACAATAAACGGGATCCCTGCCCGCTGTATCACACTTAATGATTCTAATGTTTGTGGCATGATGCCGTCATCAGCCGCAACAACCAGCACTGCCACATCAGCAACCTGACCGCCTCTCACGCGCATCATAGAAAACGCTTCATGACCAGGTGTGTCAATAAAGGTAATCTGCCGCCCCTTAATGTGAACCTGATACGCGCCAATGTGCTGAGTAATACCGCCACTTTCTGTCGCAACCACATCGGTTTCGCGAATGGCGTCTAATAGTGTTGTTTTGCCGTGATCAACGTGGCCCATCACCACAACAACCGGTGGCCGTTGCACAAGGTTTTCTTGCTTTTGAGCTGAAAGCGCTTGTTCCAATTTTTGCTTCTTTTGATCCTCAAGAGGCGTATCTGCTCCGGTTAAATCACGGTCAACAAAAAAGCCGAGGTCTTCGGCAATAATCGCCGCTGTTTCAAAATCAATGCGTTCATTCAACGCGGCCATCACCCCATTCTGCATCAGTACGGTCATCAGTTTGGTAACCGGCATACCCAAGCGAGCGGCAAAATCATCAACAATAATAACACTCGGCAGTTCTACCCGCTTTTGCTCACCAATGCTTTCTGTTTTCTCTTTTTGTTCAGCCGACTTCTTTTTTAATTCTGCCCGCTTTCGTTTCATTTCTTCGCGCTCCATCAGTTTCCATGATTGAGTAACGCGCTGGGCTAAAATGTTATCAATTTTGATCGCACGCTTGCCAATATCAAAACCAAGCTCCGGGAGCTTTTCACGTAATGCGTTCGGTGCGACATTCAATCGCCGTGCCAGTTCGCTGATATTCATACAATAGACACATTCAAACCTACTAAAATTTTGCTTATCCGTCAACTTTTTTAGTATCCCACACACCTTATACACACCCCTGTTTGACCTCTTTTCAAGAGTCCATTACACTATAATGTCTTTTCTGTTTTCCATTAACAATAGCCTTTTTTTAGCGTATGTCCCTTTCATCGCTTCATCAATTTTTTGACCTTCTTGAAAAAAGTTCGTCAATTCTTATTACTACAAAACATTACGCAAACACGGATGGTATTGCGTCAGCCCTTGTTATGGCGCGTATCTGTCGCGCGTTAGGCAAACAAGCTGATATTGTTACCTATGCGAATATAGAATTATATCAATTCCTGCCTGATATTTCTACCATCACCCGTTCATTTACCGGGGCGCGACAGTGTCTTATTACCGTACATCTTGCGCAACAAGGCATTGCGGAAGTAGAACAGCACCGAGAAGGCGACAGTGTTACATTCTCCGTCCTCCCTATCACAGGAAGCATTGATGAAAAAAACATCAGCATTGCTCAAGGAAAATTTCTGTATGATGCAATCATTAGCATTGACGCGCCAGACCTTGATTCATTAGGGCTCATCTATCAGCAACATCCGCAATTCTTTTTTTCAACACCTATTATCAATATTGACCATACTGTTGCAAACGAACAATTCGGGCAAATCAACATCATTGAATTGACCGCGACATCAACCTGTGAAATTCTTACCAGTATTATTGAAGATCATTATAAAGATATTCTTGACGCCGACACCGCTACTCTCTTGTTATCTGGAGTGATTGAAGAAACCGATAGTTTTAAACGCGCGATTGTTACACCCAAATCCCTTACTATAGCAAGTAAACTCATTGCCGCCGGAGCGCGACGTGAAGATATTGTCGCAGGATTATTTCAAAACAAATCGCTTTCTGTGCTCAAATTATGGGGCCGCGCGCTTGCCAGAATCAAATGCGATGAACAAACTAATATGTACTGGTCATTGCTTGCGAAAAATGATTTTGAAAAAACCGAAAGCTCTGAACACGATATTGACGGAGTGATGAAAGAATTTATTTCTCACACGCCACGCGCGGGACTGATTGTGTTATTATATGAAAAAGGCGTTAAAGAAATCGGCGTCAGATGCCGCGCCAACACCTCAATCAATCTTTTAGATGCGCTGGGCCCTATCCAGCCAAACGGATCACACGAACATATTACCGCAGTAATAAAAGGCGAAGATATTTTAACAGCCGAACGGATAGTACTTGAGAACCTCAACCTTGCATTAGCAAAAGCATAACTCCTTCCCCTTCAAAACGATACAAAAATTACCCCAATAGGGGTAATTTTTAATGGGCCCGAGAGGGATCGAACCTCTGACCTCCACAATGTCAATGTGGCGCTCTAACCAGCTGAGCTACGAACCCATTATTCTTCATATGCGCCTGCTTGGATTTGAACCAAGGACCCTCTGTGTATAAGACAGGTGCTCTACCGCTGAGCTACAGGCGCAAGCATACACTAAAACACAACCACTATACTATAAAAATACGAAAAAACGCAATACAAAAAACGCCATTCTTCCATTTTCCCCAAAAACGTGGTTTTCTATAAGAAATATGCCAAAAAAATTCACTCGCACCATTGAAAACTTTGTATGTGAACACTGTAATACAAAGGTTCGAGGCAATGGCTACACCAACCATTGTCCGCAATGCCTATGGAGTAAGCACGTTGACATCAACCCAGGCGACCGCGCTCATGATTGTGGCGGCCTTATGAAACCAGCAGGTATCGAACTCAAACAAGACACAACCATTATTATTCATACATGCACAACATGTGGTATAATAAAAAAGAATAAAACATCATATTCAGACAACAACGATATAATTATTATGCTATGTTCAAACACAAAGCATTTACATTGATAGAGTTATTAGTTGTGATCTCCATCATTAGCTTATTAAGTGCTATTGGGGCTGCATCACTTAATCAAACCCGCGCAAAAGCCCGCGATGCACGAAAATTAAGTGATATAAAGGCGATTCAACAAGCTCTTGAATTATATGCTGACCAATTCAACACCTATCCTCCCAATACTTCCGCAACTGCATATCTTTGCAGTTATAACGCTGGATCTCCGGACTCATATATGCCGACAGGTCTCGCGGCATTGGTAACCAATGGCTATCTCCAACAAATCCCATGTGATCCTCGAGCAACCTGCACTGGTGGCCAATGTACAATGGCGGCAGGAGTACCGCCATACAGATATGTGAGAAGAGCAGGACCCGGAGCTGGGTGGGGATGGACAAATACAAATTGCGGCACAACGCCGGTTGGATCTGTTGAGTACACACTGACATTTCAGTCAGAAAAAACAGCTTTCTCTCTCCCTACATTCCAGACAGCGGCGGTTGGCGCACTATCCTGTGCCCCAGGAGCTGATTGCTGTATCAGCGGTCCGCCATTATAAGAATATGGCGCAAGCCATCTGTATGAATACTATCAATATCCTCAAACAATTCGTTCGCGAAAAAAAAGATTCTGCCCTGTGGAACATTACTGTAAACCTTACGCAGTTATTTCCAGAGGGTGAAATTTTTTTAGTCGGCGGGATGGTGCGCGACATTGCGCAAAATATGCCAAGTCATGATTATGATATTGTTATCCGAAACATTCCGGCAAAAAAACTTGAAGAAAAACTGCATACACAAGGATCAGTTGAACTGGTTGGAAAAACATTCGGTGTGTTTAAATGGAAGCCCAAAGGATGGGATGAGCATATTGATATCGCGCTTCCGCGCACAGATCACGCGCTTGGAACCGGCGGATACAAAGATGTAGAAGTACAATCAGATCCAACACTCCATATTCATAAAGATCTTGAACGCCGTGATTTTACCATCAATGCCATTGCGCTACGCTTGAATGATGGTGAAATCTTCGACCCATTTGAAGGGCTTGATGATATTGCGCAAAAAACAATCCGCGCGGTAGGTGATCCAGAAGAAAGATTTCAAGAAGATTACTCGCGAATCCTGCGATGTCTCCGTTTTTCATGCCAATTAGATTATGACATTGAACAAGAAACCGCTAAAATACTTACTCTCTTGATTCAAAATATCAACGATAAACTACCTGACGGATCATGGCTTGTCCCACGCGAACTTGTTGCAAAAGAAATGATTAAAGCGTTTATTTCAAACCCAGTGAAAGCGCTTGACCTCTACGATACCTATAGCGCATTGCCACTTGTTCTGCCGGGAATAGAAGAAATGAAAACCTGTCCCCAGCCAGAAAATTGGCACTCTGAAGGTGATGTCTACACTCATACGCGACTTGCTCTTTCCATACTTGCCTCTCCGGAATTTGAATGTGAATTTGGAGAATCGTATCAATCGCTCAAAATGAAAAACCCGCGCCAAGCCGCGCTGGTTATATTTGGCACGCTCTTCCATGATATCGGAAAACCACAAACCATTGAAACACCAGAACAAAACGGCACTGACAGGATCCGATTTAACAATCACGATACTGTAGGCGCAATGATGAGTGCAAATCTCTGCGAGCGTCTTGCGCTCTCATCGCCAGAAAAAGCTGGCATCAACTGTGGCGACCTCTCATGGATTGTGCGATATCACATGGTGCACGCCATGGGCGATATCAATGAAATGAAACATACGACTTTGGAAAAATATTTTTTCAACCCCAATGCTCCAGGCGACGCGATGCTCAAGGTCATGTGGCTTGATGCATCCGCAACAATAGAAAAAGCAGGGAACAAACCCGCAATGACTGGCTATAACGCGTTAAAAAAACGGCTGGCTCAAGTGAAGTATCTCCTTGATGAGCGCAACCGGTTACCCGCGCCACTTGTGAATGGCAACGAAATCATGGATATACTCCATATCCCTGCCAACCAAGCATTGGGAATCATTATTGACGCACTGCGCGAAGAACAACTCAAAGGAAATATTTCAACCAAAGAACAAGCTCTTGAATATCTCAAAAACAACCATGAAACAATCTAACATCACAACCTATCAGGTTCCTTCAACCCTCAATAACACGCGCATTGACACCGCACTCGCAACGCTCGATCCATCGCGCACACGTTCAGTATGGCAAAAAGAAATCAACACTGGTCGCGTTGCGGTACATGACAAAATCGTGAAAAAAAATCACCGCGTGTTTGAACATGATTGCATACACATAACACCTCCCCCTCAGTCCATACCAGCGTCTATCCCACCTGACGTTAAAACTATTTTTGTATGTAATGATTATATTATCATTGATAAACCAACAGGCACGGTTGTTCACCCAGACAGCATTCATCCGCAAGGCACAACGCTTATTGATAGTGTTATAAAAACATTCCCAGATATTCAAACTATTGATCCTCAATCAAACAGGCCCGGTATTGTGCACCGATTAGACCGTGATGTTTCAGGCGTCATGGTTATTGCTCGAACCCACACTATGTTTGATCATTTAAAGCAACAATTTCAAGATCGTTCAATAAAAAAAGAATATCTCGCTTTAGTATATGGCATCCCTTCTCAACTTGAAGGAGAAATCGCATTTTCAATCGCACGGTCAAAAACAACAGGGAAAATGAGCGCCCGACCGCAAGGCGACCCAGGTGCGCGCATTGCAAAAACACACTATAGTGTTATTCATCAATTCCCACCAAAATATTCCCTCCTTGACATACGCATCCTTACAGGCAGAACCCATCAAATTCGCATTCATCTCCACGCATTAGGACATTCGATTGTAGGCGACACACTGTATCGTCAAAAAAAATTCACCCCGCCGACACATCTCAATAGAATTTTTCTTCATTCACATATTTTAGGGTTCAATGATCTTAACGGCACATATCAAGAATACTCCTCCCCCCTCCCCCCAGACCTTGAACAATTTCTCAAGACCCTTTAATCTACTCATACAAATGGGCATTCAAAAATCAAAAAAATGGTGTACCTTATTTTGAATTTTGATTTTAAATTTTTTTTATGGCTCATATATTTGTCATATCAGGTCCGTCTCGATCAGGAAAAAACACCATTGCTAAAGAACTCTTAAAAGACCGTTTCCTGAATTTGGCACAGGCAGTAACCTGCACAACTCGACCTCCTCGCGAAGATGAAAAAAATGGTATTCACTACTATTTTTTAAGTATTTCGCAATTCCAAGAAATGATTGACGATGACGGATTTATTGAATGGGCGCAGGTCCATAATCATCTCTACGGAACCAGCAGACAGGAACTCGCGCATCTCCTTGAATCAGGAAAAAATGTGCTTCTTGTGATTGATGTGCAAGGCGCGCGCAATGTCAAAAAATCATACCCTGATGCAACAACAATTTTTATCAAGCCCTTGCACGAAGAAGATCTAAAAAATCGAATGGAAAAGACCGGTTTTTCTGAACACGATATTGAACTCCGCATGCAAACCGCACAGCAGGAGTTAGCCCAAGAGCCCTATTTTGACGCAGTAGTTGTGAACGCCGAAGGAGAAATCGCGCGCTCAGTAAAAAACGCAAAAAACATTATTTCTGAAACCCTCCTTATGCTTGACTAAACATGAGTTTCCTGATATCCTATCGCAGTATTTAATGTAAATGTATCTTATTTCTATGGCAGACGAAGATATCCAAAAAACAGACGAATCATCGCCACAAGAACAAACGACTTCAGTTCCTCAAGAACAGAAGCAATCTGACCCTCTTGATGAACAACCAATCGTTGAGGAACCAACAATCGCAGACATGCCACAGGAGGCAACTCAAGATAAAAAACCTGCACCTCAAGAACAACCAGAAGAATCATCCCCTACCCAAGATGAACCTACTGACGCTGATACCCAGATAGTTGAACCGCTAAGCGTGTCTGAAACAATGACGCGCGCTGAACAATTTATAAAAATCGCATCAGGTATGACTGTTCGTGTGCATCAAAAAATCAAAGATGTGAATTCAAAAGGTGAAGAAAAAGAGCGTATTCAGGTGTTTGAAGGCATGGTACTTGCCCATAAACATGGCGCTGAAGCAGGTGCGTCTATTACAGTACGAAAAATTGCAAATGGCGTGGGTGTTGAAAAAATATTCCCATTAAACCTTCCTTCTATTGAAAAAATCGAAATTGTAAAACAAGCGCATATACGACAATCGCGACCATACTTTTTAAGAAATTACAAAAAACGACTCAAAGAAAAACGCATTAATACAACACTCACCCCTGCATAATAGTACGAAAGAAAAATGGTTCTCTCACTTGCAGAGAGCCATTTTTCATGTAAAAATATGAAGTGCGTCAGACACGATAAAATGCTTTAGCATTTTATCGTGAGAGGAGGAGTCAACGGATGCTGAAGCGGGCTATCTTTGATAGCACGCGTAAGCAGAAGTTGAACTCCGACGAGAGCCCAGGTGGCGGAATTGGTATACGCGCCAGCTTGAGGTGCTGGTTCCCGCAAGGGATTGGAGGTTCGAGTCCTCTCTTGGGCATTGATCCCCCTCTCCTTTATAAGGAGAGGGTTAGGTCTTGAGTAAGGACGGTTAGCTCAGCTGGTTAGAGCGTCTGCTTTACACGCAGAAGGCCATTGGTTCGATCCCAATACCGTCCATAGGGAAGACACAGCTTCCGCCAAAGGCGGATCCACCTCTGGTGGAGGTTAGTCGCCTTTACGGCGACCCGCCGTGAAGGCGGGAGCGCCTCGTTTACACCGAGGAGGTCGTAGGTTCGATCCCTACATTGTCCAAAGGTTGTGTTAAAGAATGTCATTAAAAAATCTAAACACAAAAAACTATGCTTGCAAATATCTTTTGGGGGCTTGTTGTCCTTGGTGTAGGATTCCTCCTTTCGTGGAAAACAGAATGGTTTGTGACTAATTTTGGCAGAATGGCATGGGCGGAAAAATATCTTGGCACTGAAGGTGGCACCCGAATTGTTACAAAATTTCTTGGTTTTCTTGCTATCTTTATAGGACTCTTGTTGATTACTGGTTTATTTGATAATTTCATGAACTGGACGCTTGGATTTATTTTCCCACAAGTACGCAATCAATAAAATTTTTTCTTCTGTTTGGGCCTGTAGTTCACCCGGTAGAACGCCGCATTTGCAATGCGGAGGTAAGCGGTTCGAGTCCGCTCAGGTCCAAAGAGGTGAAATATGCCCCCTCCTCCGCGCCTCAAGCGCGTTTTGTTGTAAGACATTACACGCCCCTGCCGTGACCTTTGGGCCTATGGTCTAGTGGTATGACATCACATTCGCATTGTGGAAGCGGGAGTTCGATTCTCCCTAGGTCCAACCCAAAAACACATCATCATGATGTGTTTTTGGATTGATTAAAATGATGATCACCCAACTATATTACTCTTCCTTATCGCTCACATTGGGAGAAGATTTTTGAATCTTTTTGCCAGCAAACGCTTTTTTCACATCATCTACTGCTTCTTCGCCCACAGAACGCACTGCTTCAAGGATTTCTTCTTTTGCACTATCTGTTGATTTTTTAATATCAGCGCCTGACCGCTTTGCCGCGATCTTTACTCCTTCCACCAGCTCAAGCGCAACAGCGGAAATATCATCTCCTGCCTCCTGCGCATGAGTAATAATTTCTCTCACAGTCGTGCGCGAGACAGACGCGACATCATCGGCAGTGCGCGCGGATTGTAAAATAGTTTGTTTGATAATTTCTTTACCCCCTTCAACAATACCAACACCTGCGTCGCGCAGTGAACGAATTGATTGTTGCGTGGCATTCTTTGCGATATCAGTCATATCTTGCGCGGAATCGCCAGTTGAAGCAAAAACATCTTTAAGCGCTTCACCAACAATACGCCCAATATTTTTTACTGTTTTTTTTACTTTTTTCTTAAAGAAAAATTTTTTGATTCGATGAAGTGTTTTCATAGTCATACAAATACTAATATCGCTTACATGCTATCACAAACCGCTTGAAATGTCACGCGTCGCGCAAAAAAAAATTAAAATGAATCGTAAAAAAATATTTTTTACATGTTTACTTTTAAAGTTATCCACATATTTTTTACGCAAAACATTGTTGACATGAAAGAATAGCTCTATAATAAAAACAGAATTTTCTTTTTGTGAGAATTCCCAAAAAAATATTAATAGTATATTCTCTTTCCATTTGCAATGCTAAAGATACATCTCCATGCTTGAGTGTCTTCATCACTGCACTATGCGAATGGAATATCAATGAAAGGGGGTGACATATGGCAGCTAAAAAGAAAGCAGCAAAAAAAACAGCTAAAAAGAAAACTGCAAAAAAAACAGCAAAGAAAAAAACCACAAAGAAAAAGGCGGCATCACGCAAAAAGAAAAAATAGCATGAGCGCCAAAACAAAAAACTAAAACCCGTAAATCTGCGGGTTTTAGTTTTTTGTTTAAAAATAGCACTGTAGAGACGACCCCCTGGGGCGTCTCAATTAAACAACATTCTACACGAGACGCCCCAGGGGGCCGTCTCTACATTATCGTAATTCAACGCTAAAACAACGCTCCTTGAGCGACTTTACCGCTTCGCTCTTCTGGTTTAAAAATACGCACAACTCCATACTCGCCATCATATCCGGGCTCAACAAACATATCACCTAATCTCATGCGTTTTATGGCTTCATACAATTCAGGAGAAAGAATATTCTTTAATATATCTAATTCATAATACAGTAGGATATCAAATTCAGTGCAATTATTTTTGCGCAATAATGAACTATACTCCTCACTGACCTTTTTTGTTTTTTTTCCTTGCCCGAACACTTCCGCAATCACCTCTTCAAGCGGGACCAAACTTTTATACGGCGTAAATTCATTCCGTATATTCTCAATATCTTCATGTGAGCGACGCGCTAACTCTTCTACTCGACTTTCAACGCCAACAGTAACTGCTTTTTTGCATTTTGGACACAGCCCTTGATGTTTCTTTGTTTCAAGAGGAGATAAACGCACCCCACAATCGCGATGTCCGTCATAATGGTACTTCCCTTCTTCTGGATAAAATTCAATAGTATATGCTATACAATTTTTCAACGTCGAATCAGCACCACGCATACGCGAGTCGCAAATGGCATGATAGATATTTTGATATGTTAGTTCTTCTAACTCAAAAACGGTTGCCTCTCTGCCTAAATTCGCAGGGCTATGAGCATCGCCATTTGATAGCAATGTAAGATTATCCAATTCTGGAACTCTCCAGTTCATTGGGGGATTTGATGAAAGCCCTGTTTCAAACGCGTAAATATATGGCGTCATCTCTCCAAAACATTCTTGCAACGAATCAAATCCTGATTTTGATCCGAATGTAGAAAACCACGGCGTCCAAATATGAGCAGGTATGACAAGACACTCGTGAGACACATCTAAAACGATTTTTGCGAGCTCTTCAGAACTCATCCCCAAAATAGGCCTGCCGTCGGCTGAAAGGTTCCCAATCTTTCCCAATCTCTCCGCAAGACGATCAACAACATCAAGCGACGGCGCTGTGATGACAATATGATTTCTCCTAACTTTTCCGCCTTGGGAATAAATACAAGAAATTTCTTGCGATAATAAAAACACAGGATCACGGGCATCTGTTGACTCTTTCCACTTATACAATCCGGTGCCGAGATCAATGGTGCTGTCTTTTAATTCTTGCAACCATTTTGGATGCGTAAAATCACCGCTTCCGATAATATGAATGCCTTTCGCTCTTCCTGATGCAGTGTTTCCTGCCAAATCCAAATTTTTTGAACACGCGCGAGAATATTTTGAATGAAGATGCAAATCTGCAATGTAGTGCATATCAGCGTAAGGGTAACATACATAAGTGGCTGTCTCAAGAATAAAACGGAATTAAAAAAAGACGGGCACAACATGCGACTCGCCTTTTTGGGGTATTCTCAAAAATATCCCAGCATCGGCCTACTCTTGCAGGGTAAGTACACCCAACTACCATTGGCGCTGAAGAGCTTTCCGCCAAAGGCGGATCCGCCTTTGGCGGAAACTTCTGTATTCGCCCCGCAACATTTTATTCATGCATATCCTAGCATCGGCCTACTCTTGCAGGGTAAGTACACCCAACTACCATTGGCGCTGAAGAGCTTAACTTCTGTGTTCGGGATGGGAACAGGTGTGACCTCTTCGCTCAAGACACTAGGAAATGTATACTTAAAATGTGCGGGGCAAGGGATGTGCAGTCCCGTCCGCCTTTGGCGTGACAGGAGGAACAGGTGTGACCTCTTCGCTCAAGACACTGAGAAATTTTTAAGAACACACAAAAAACATCATAATCAATAACGCCGAGAGCATGTGCCTTAAAAAAGCACAACAAACGCTCTTGTTATTCTATGCTTGGATCAATTAGTACGCCTCTGCTTAACACATTACTGTGCTTATACATAGCGCCTATCAACCAGATTATCTCTCTGGGATCTCATAACGATACTTTATCTTGGGGACAGCTTCACGCTTAGATGCCTTCAGCGTTTATCTATGCCGCACGTCGCTACCCGGCAATGCTCCTGGTGGAACAACCGGCACACAAGAGGTGCGTCCTTCCCGGTCCTCTCGTACTAGGGAAGAGCTCCCGCAAGTATCAACGCTCACAGTGGATAGGAGACCGAACTGTCTCGCGACGTTCTGAACCCAGCTCGCGTACCGCTTTAATCGGCGAACAGCCGAACCATTGGGACCTTCTTCAGCCCCAGGATGCGATGAGCCGACATCGTACATAAATCCATACTTTCATATGGTGTAGACTATATCTTCATCTTATCAGCTACCGTAGGCCTTTATATAACCATAGTATGCTTTTTATTGATAAGCGTCGGCGTATTACCTACCTCAAAGTTGAGGCAAGTCTCCCCTTTCGGGTCAGTCGTTACAGGGTCATTACCAAGTTTATAATAGAATTCAGGCAATAAGTATGGATAGATAATAGAGTGTAACAATCGCGTACTATTCAAAGCAGATTGAATTCCAAACTGCTGTTGTAAGATATTAAGTAATATCTTTTGATGAGAATACTGAAACTGTTGCGTATTGAAATACGCCGCATTTCTACTATAACTCCCATCATCCATAAACCATACTGCCAATGCCAAAGGATTAAGAACAAGATCGGGCGGAATCACTTTTTTACCATTGCTATAAAAATAATTATGGTAAACAGTAATTACAGGTATACTGCGAGTCGTAAAACGATATGCTATACGACCGCTATTTCCTTGCCGCATCTTTGGAGGAGTTAAAACAATATCGTGAAAGTATTGATACTTCCAATCGACATACTTTTTTTGACGTATACCATGATTTACTTCCAACAAAGCATTCTTTTTTCCTTTCGCAAGTCGCAAAGAACCATCTCCTAATAGAGTTCCTAAAAGAATAGATTTTTGCGCTTTGGTAAGACTTCCCACGGTATTGCCGACTGCATACATATACTCTCATTGTACCACAATATGCAGTTACGGGTTCACCGTTATAAGCCGAATTTTTGGTATGGGATCACTCCCATAGCACCCCGATGTGTTAAGGTGCCAAACCTCCTCGTCGCTGTGGACGCTTGGAGGAGATCAGCCTGTTATCCCCGGAGTAACTTTTATCCGTTGAGCTTCCGCCCGCCTATAAGGCACGGTCGGATCACTAACTTCTGCTTTCGCAACTGCGCGGGTTGTAGCCCTTGCAGTAAAGCTGGCTTATGCGTTTGCACTATCGTTGCGATTTCCATCCGCAACTAGCCAACCTTTGTAAACGCCTCCGTTACAATTTGGGAGGCAACCGCCCCAGTTAAACTACCCACCAGATACTGTCCATTCCCCGGATTCACGGGATGAATGTTAGATATACAACAATTCAAGGGTGGTATTTCACTGGCGACTCCACCACGCCTGACGGCGCGGCTTCAATGTCTCCCACCTATGCTAAACATGAACAGCCGTATAACAATACCAAGTTATAGTAAAGCTTCACGGGGTCTTTTCGTCCAACTGTGAGTACCCCGCATCTTCACGGGGCTTGCAATTTCGCCGAGTCCTTCGTTGAGACAGTCTTCAGACCGTTACGCCATTCGTGCAGGCCGGAACTTACCCGGCAAGGAATTTCGCTCTTATTTGTTACTTTAACCACATTCAATGTGGCGGCAAAAGCTTTCACCTTTGCTCTGTATGTCGCCATACAGGTCGGACTATATCTTCTCGCTACTTGCGAGTCCGGCGTGTAGTCTCTGAGGATTCTAAAAATCGCGATGGAACTTTTCTGTTCATTTTCTGTACATACTGCGCTATTTTTTTCAACCCCGCAGGCATCTTATAAATCTCCTTATTAAGGAGGTTCATAATTTTTACAAAGTAATCAAAATCTTTTTGCTTACTTGTAATAAGCGGGTTCTGCTGAAAAAATGGAATAATCTTTTCTTTCAAATCTCTTTTACTTCTAACGCAATAGCGTGCAAGTGGTTCTGTATGATTATCATATCTATTATTGATATAGATAGCACCACACCCAAACCACTCTTTAATGATTTCCAAAGCATGTTTACTTTTTACACCTTGTGTAACGACAAACTCCGGAAATATTTGCCAACCAGAGGATGTTGTTGAATTACGAATAAAGCTTACAGAGAAGCATCCCTCTCCATCAACAAACCCCCGAATCCAATTCGCGATTTCTAGCCTTTCCTGCTGATTGTCTGGTGCCTTTTCCAAGGATACACTCCAAAGATTTTTACTTGGCATACTATGTGTTAAGTATACCATAGTACTTGAAGATACTCCAGATATTCCAGCATATAGCCAGATTTTACTAAGGCAGCAAATCCTACCTTAGGCATATGCCTCCATATATCACTATATGGTATGGACTATATCACCACCGAATACAATCGGCGTTCGACGTATAGTCTCTGAGGATTCTCCCTATTTCATAAAGAAACGTAGGAGTCTTTCCTGCTGATTGTCTCTACCTTATATTTTTCAAGCCACACAGCATACCTTTTCAAGTTACTGTTTGGGCATATAAGTTTTGTGAGATGTTCCAGCATATAGTCGAATTTTATAATCGCCCCACTTTTACGCCTTCATCTCTGAAGGGGTAGCGAAGTAAACGATTATAGTTATCGCCGGCGTTCATCCGCGCTTCAATTCAGTGCTTGCACACCTCCTCTTAACGTTCGGACACTGGCCAGGCGTCAGCCCCTATACTTCATCTTGCGATTTAAGCAGGGACCTAGGTTTTTGGTAAACAGTCGCCTGAAGTCTTTCGCTGCGGCCCTCCTTGCGGAGGGCAGGCCTTATCGCTAACTTACGACCGCTAATTTGCAGAGTTCCTTAACGAAGGTTCTCTCGTCCGCCTGAGGATACTCACCCCACCCACCTGTGTCGGTTTGCGGTACGGTTCCGCTGT